>Ga0181517_10000655_pt1 | contig 44985 bp, 34 predicted proteins | sample PEATcosm2014_Bin_31_FD_119748 | JGI IMG/M metagenome (GOLD analysis project Ga0181517, IMG submission 119748) | Peatland microbial communities from MTU Mesocosm Facility, Houghton, MI, USA - PEATcosm2014_Bin01_30_metaG | ecosystem: Environmental > Terrestrial > Soil > Wetlands > Peat | place... | reverse complement strand
GCCGATGAAGGAGCCGATGCCGCGCGGTCCGACGACCAGTCCGGCGGTGAAGGCTGTGTAGCCGAGCACCTCCTGATAGTAGAGGGGCAGGATGGCGATGGTGATATAGATGCACATGCCCAGCATGGCGATCAGGAAACAGCCGGTGCGGAAGTTGCGGTTTTTGAGGATGTGCAGGTCGACGAGTCCGTTGGGATGAGTCCAGGAGTGCCAGATCCATAGAATCAGGGAGACGACCAGCGCTGCGACTGTCCAGCGCACCCAGGTGGCGCCGAACCAATCGTCTTCCTGGCCCTTGTCGAGGACGATCTGCAGCGAACCAGTCCAGACCATGAGCAGGCCGAAGCCGATGTTGTCGAAGGGTCCGACTTTGGCGTTCTTGATGTAGGGCGGGTCGTGGACGAAGCGGCTGATGAGGATGACGGCGAGCAGGCCGACGGGAATGTTGATGTAGAAGGCGTAGCGCCAGCTGAATGTATCCGTGAGCCAGCCGCCGAGCGTGGGGCCGATCACGGGGGCCATTACAATACCGAGGCCATAGGCGGCCATGGACATGGACCGCTTGGAGACGGGAAAGCTTTCAAGCAGGATGGATTGCGAGAGGGGCTGGAGCGCGCCTCCGCCGGCGCCCTGCATGATGCGGGCGAGCAGAATAATGCCCAGCGAGGGAGCCGCTCCGCAAAAGAAGGAGGCGACCGTGAAGATGGTGACACAGATGAGTAGAAAGCGCTTGCGGCCAAAGCGGCGGGCGAACCAGTTGGAGGCAGGCAGGATGACAGCGTTGGCTACCAGGTAGCTGGTGAGAACCCATGTGGCTTCGGAGTTCGAGGCGGAGAGCGAGCCGGCGATATAAGGCAGGGCCACCGAGGCAATGGCGGTGTCGAGCACCTCCATGAAGGTGGGCAGCATGACGGAGACGACTACCAGCCACGGGTTGACGCCCTGGGTGAGCGGGTAGCGGGCTTGGGCGGCGGCGGTGGTCATTGAGGGAACCTTTGAGGGTAAACGATTGGGGGGGCGGACGCCAGTGATGGAAGAACTGCTCTCAGGTTTTAGCTTTGGATTTCTCTTGAGGCGGACTGCGGAGAATTCCAAGGCTCGGAAACGACACCTGTTCGATTTCGCTCCGGGCGGGCTTGGGGGCAATAATTGAAAAGGGAAGGAGTCTCGATGCGTCGTGTCCTTGTCTGCATTTTGAGCGGGCTGGCAGGTTATTTGGTCTTTTCTGGCGTGGTGCTGGCCCGGGGGCCTGATCCCGCGGACTATCCGCTGCGGGTGCATATCCTGAAGAACAGTTCGCGTTCGCGCCACGGCCGCGAGAGCAAGAGCTTTTCAGAAACGCCGGACTATCTGGATGGTGAAGGCGGCGCGGATCTGTTTGAGAGGGGCCAGCCGCTGGGTTTCCAGTTCAAATATAGCTGCATCGATCCGCTCAGGGCTTCAGAGGCCTACGCAACCTATCCGGCCCGGTGGAAGAAAAGTGACAAGACGCTTGAAATTCTGGTGCCTCAGCCGGGCAAGCCGTGGAATCTGGAGGGTTGCGACCTGCAGGTCGTGATGTTGAGGCCAGGGCTGGCCTATTTCTGGAATCCGGATGACGAGAGGGTGGTCGAGGAGTCGGCGGCAAAGTTCAAGGAGTGGATGATGAAGCACCAGTACGATCCTGAAAAAGACCTGAATGACCCGATTGGCCTGAATGGCGAGCCGAGCGGGCCGGAGGAGCCTGGTTCGAGCTCGTCTCAGGATCCCCCTCCGAAATAAAACCGCTGAAAAGACCAGGGATGCAGTGGCGCAGGCTTGTTCCGATGCCGGATCAAGCCGCAGGCGCTGCTGCGCCTTGCTGCAGAGGCGGTGCGGGGATACTTTAGGATAATCCAATCAAATAAAGTTGACACTAAGTCACTCAATGGTGCATCTTATTAGAGTCAGAATTTTAAGGAACAGGCAGGGAGTCAACAATGGCAAAGATCATCGGTATTGACCTTGGCACTACGAACTCGTGTGTTGCTGTACTGGAGGGCGGAGAGCCCAAAGTCATTCCAAATGAAGAAGGTGCGCGCACCACGCCCTCCATCGTAGCGTTTTCAAAAAGCGGCGAACGGCTGGTGGGCCAGGTGGCCAAGCGGCAGGCGATCACGAACCCGGAGAATACCATCTTCTCCATCAAGCGGTTCATGGGCCGACGCTACAACGAAGTAAACGACGAAATGAAGATGGTGCCTTTCAAAGTGACCCAGCAGGGCGACCACGTGGGCGTGCTGGCGCAGGGCAAGGAGTACACCCCGCCGGAGATTTCGGCCATGATTCTGCAAAAGCTGAAGTCTTCTGCAGAGGCCTACCTGGGCGAGACGGTGACTGAGGCCGTAATTACGGTTCCGGCGTACTTTAACGACGCGCAGCGGCAGGCCACCAAGGATGCAGGCAAGATTGCCGGGCTCGACGTGAAGAGGATTGTGAACGAGCCGACGGCGGCTGCGCTGGCCTATGGACTCGACAAGAAGAAGGACGAGACCATTGCCGTGTACGACTTCGGCGGCGGCACTTTCGATATTTCCATTCTGGAAGTGGGCGAAGGCGTGATCGAGGTGAAGTCGACCAACGGCGATACGCATTTGGGCGGCGACAATCTGGACCAGCGCATTGTGGACTGGCTGATTGCCGAGTTCAAGCAGGAGTCGGGGCTGGACCTTGCTTCAAAGGGCAACGAGATGGCGCTGCAGCGGCTGAAGGATGCTGCGGAGAAGGCCAAGATCGAGTTGTCGACGACCATCGAGACGGAGATCAATCTTCCGTTTGTGACCGCCGATGCGAGCGGGCCGAAGCACTTGGTGCGGAAGCTGACGCGCGCCAAGCTGGAGCAGCTTGTTGGCGATTTGCTGGAGAAGTCGCTGGAGCCTTGCAAGAAGGCGATTACCGACGCGGGCGTGAAGTTCAGCGACATCAATGAGGTTGTGATGGTAGGCGGCCAGACGCGAATGCCCAAGATTCAGGAACTGGTGAAGGGCTTGTTCGGCAAGGAGCCGCATCGGGGCGTGAATCCCGACGAAGTGGTCGCGATTGGTGCCGCTGTGCAGGCGGGCGTGCTGGCCGGCGAAGTGAAGGACCTGTTGCTGCTGGACGTGACGCCGCTGACGTTGTCGATTGAGACGCTGGGCGGCGTGGCGACTTCAATGATTCCGCGCAATACGACGATTCCGACCAAGAAGACGGAGACGTTTTCAACGGCGGCGGACTCGCAGACGGAAGTTGAAGTCCACGTGCTGCAGGGCGAACGGCCCTTGGCGGCGCAGAACCGCACGCTGGGCAAGTTCAAGCTGGCGGGGATTCCTCCGGCGCCGCGCGGAGTGCCGCAGATCGAGGTCACATTCGACATTGACGCCAACGGCATTTTGAACGTGACGGCGAAGGACAACGCGACCGGCAAGGACACGCGCATCACCATCACTTCAAGCTCGGGCCTGAGCAAGGACGAAGTGGAGAAGATGGCGAAAGAGGCCGATGCGCACGCCTCCGAGGACAAGGAGAAGCGCGAGGAGATCGACGCGCGCAACTCGCTGGACGGCATGGTCTACAACATCGAGAAGATGCTGAAGGACGGCGGCGACAAGATCCAGGGCCCAGAAAAGGCCGAGGTGGAGGCGGTGCTTGCCGAATCGAAGAAGGTTCTGGAAGGTACGCCGACTTCGAAGGAGTTGAAGGACGCGCACGAGAAGCTGACCCATGCCAGCCACAAGCTGGCCGAAGTGATGTATAAGGCCAAGGCCGCGGAGACTGCGGCGGGGCCTGCGCCCGGTACAGCGCCAGAAGCTGGCGCTCCCGCTGCCGAAGCCAAGAAAGAAGGCGAAGTCATCGACGCCGAGTATGTGGACGTGGACGAAAAGAAGTGAGAGACGTCGAGAATAGATAGCTAGGTCAAGGCGAAGGAGATTGTTTTGACTTCCAACCGACCTCTGGACCAGTACACGCTTATGTTTGAGGACGCCTCAACAAACGGCCTCAAGCATGAGCGTGTGATCGCTACCAACATCACCACTGAATTGACTGCGGAGGCGCAACTCAACGTAGTCCAAACTCGATGGCTACTTGAGCACGCATATAGCGGGGATCAGTCAATAGTCGCCAACCTAATCGAGCAATTTGAGGTTAGTCATTTGATCCAATTGCTCGCGAACAGCACAGATCCTCTCGTGTTCAATGAAGCGGAACTTGTTCAATTCGGATTTGATAGGGATGAGTTGGAAGGTACGCGAAGAACTGCGGGTGCCCCATCCTAAACGCGGACTTTGTGCTTAGGTGGGATCGGAGTATGTATGCAACTGCGGGGTGGGCGGCTTCACGTCGTCCGCCCCGCAGTTGCAGGCGCGAGGAATCTTGGAGCGAGGAAATGAAGGCCGTGAGGGTGTGTTTCAATGCGGGCTGGGCTGAGCTGCTGTGCGGGGCAGCAGCGACAGCATTTATCGTGTTTTGTATTTGGCCATCGTATGCAAGCATGTTTTTCTGGAGTCACCTCACCGAACGATCCGGAGCGCTTGCCGCTTGGGTGGGCGCGGTTGGGACGGTCGCATTGGCATTTGGGCTACTTCAGACGTGGATTGTCATGAGTAGATCAGCACGATCCGCATCGTTTGAACTGATGAATAAACGATTCAACGCACCAGAAATGCTGTATGTGAGTGCCAAGTTTGCGAGGAACTATCTCGATAGGAAAGATAAAGGAGAATTCTGGAAGAACAACACGCTTCCCGCATGGAATCTCGTGCATTTTCTGAACCAAGTCGGATACTTGGCTTGTAAAAACAGGATTGATTTCACAGACGCTGCACTCGCATTTGGTGATCACATAATCCGAATTGGAGATCGTCGGAACGAGGCTCTTGCGCTGAATGCCAATGAAAAGCGATACTCCCCGTTCTTCAGGTTGCACAAGAGAGTCAAGGAATCAGATATTCCACGGATATTTCTGACGGAGCTTGATGGGCACTACGATGACGAATTTTGGAGATGCGAGGCAAGTCTTGATGCACATGCAAAGATTGAAGGCTGATGGTGATTGACCGCGAACCCAAGGCGGTGCAGAAGGCGTTGCGGATCGCATGAGCCGGCAAGGCCTCGGGCCTGTTTCGTTTACCGTGTTACGATAAACGTTAAGCATGATCCAGTCATTTGCCGATGAGGAGACGGAAGCGGTTTACCTGACCGGAAAGAGCCGGAGATGGAGTAACATTGCGCGGATTGCGGCACGTCGATTGCAAGCAGTGGATTATGCGAGCGCGATTGAGGATTTGCTAAAGCCGCCCGGCAACCGGCTGGAGAAGCTGAAGGGCGACCGGAAGGGTTGGTGGAGCATCCGTATTAGCGACCAGTATCGAGTATGCTTTCGCTGGGACGGGAAAGATGCCTGGGATGTGGAGATTGTCGATTATCACTAAGGAGAACCGGCCATGAGCATTCCGCGTAGACACGAGCAGAGGGGGGTACCAATCCATCCGGGCGAGTTCTTGCGTGAGGATTTTCTTGTACCGTTGGGACTTTCGGCCAATGCTTTGGCACTTGCCTTGCGTGTACCTGTCACGCGGATATCGGAGATTTTGCGGGAGCGCCGGGGAATTACGGCGGATACGGCGTTGCGCCTGGCGCGCTACTTCGGGACGACGCCGGATTTCTGGATGAAGATGCAGATGTCGTACGATCTGGCATTGGCAAGCCGGGAAGTAACGGCCCGGATTGAGATAGAGATTTTTCCGGCGCCGCGAACCAAGACCGGAGCATTGAAAGCACGGCAGATTGCTTGAAGAGGAAACGGGTCTACACAAACTATGCCCACGACAACGAATAAGGACTATTACGCTACGCTTGGAGTGAAGAAGACTGCCTCGCCAGATGAGATTCGCAAGGCGTTCAGGAAGGCTGCGCGCAAATATCATCCTGACGTGAACCCGAATGACAAGAAGGCGGAGGAGAAGTTCAAGGAGATCTCCGAGGCCAACGATATCCTCAGCGACGAGAAGAAGCGGAAGGTGTATGACCAGTTGGGGTTCTACTCCGACCAAATTGACCCGGCGCAGGCGGAGGCGTATGCGCGGCAGCAGAGCGCGGGAGGGGGCGGTCGGTCGCAGGTGGACTTCGACGGCTTCGATTTTTCGGGCTTCGGCGGCCCGGGCCACCAGACTGGGCAGCAGAGCGGCGCGGGGTGGGGGGGCAGCTTCAAGGATATTTTTTCGGGCATCTTTAGCGGGGCGCAGCAGCCGCGTGGGCCGCAGCCGGGAACCGATCTGGAATACCAGGCGACAGTGGACTTCTGGACGGCGATTCGCGGCGGCCAGGCGCGCATCCAGATCAACCGGCAGGAAACCTGCCCCACCTGCCACGGGCAGGCGCACACAGGCGGCGCGATGCAGTGTCCGGAGTGCAACGGCACCGGCCAGGTGACGCAGATGGGCGGGCGGATGAAGTTCAACATTCCTTGTCCGCGCTGCAATGGGACGGGGCACACCTCGAATGTGTGCGCGACTTGCCAAGGTGAAGGCACGGTGACGCGAAGCGAGGCGGTTGAGTTCCGCATCAAGGCCGGGACGCGCGACGGGCAGCGGATACGGCTGCAGGGCAAGGGCAATGCGGGCGTGAACGGCGGGCCGGCCGGCGACCTGTTCCTGATTGTGCGCACGGGAACGCATCCGGTGTTTACGCGCGTGGGTGACGATATTCAACTGACCGTACCGGTGACGGTGGCCGAGGCTTCACTGGGCGCGAAGGTGGATGTGCCGACGATTGACGGGCGCGCGCAGTTGAAAATTCCGCCGGGTACGCAGAGCGGGCAAAAGCTGAGGATGCGGGAACGGGGGGTTGAAAATGCGCAGCGGCCGGAGCAGCGCGGCGACCAGATTGTGACCATTGAGGTCGTGATTCCGCATCTGCAGGACGAGCGCAGTCGCGAGATCATGCGCGAGTTGGCCAAGCTGAACAACCAGGACCCGCGCGTGACTCTGTTTGACAAGATGGAGTGAAGCAAGGAATCAGTGCACAGTGTGCCGAAGTGATTACTTATCTGGCGGGACAGTTAAGGTAGGCTGGTTCGAGAGAGCTTATGGCCGCAAAACGCAAATCGAAGGGCGCGTACATGATTTCGGCGGTGGCCGAGATGTACGAAATTCATCCGCAGACGCTGCGCCTGTATGAGCGCGAGGGGCTGCTGAAGCCGTCGCGCACCGAGGGCAATACGCGGCTCTATACGGATGAGGACCTGGAGCGGCTGGAGTTCATCCTGAACCTGGCGCGGGACCTGGGCGTGAACATCGCGGGGATCGCCATCATCTTGCAGATGCGGGAGCGGATGGAAGAGATGAACCGGCAGATGCAGAGCTTTGTGGAGTACGTGCGGACGGAAATGCTGACGCGGTTCCAGCAGGCGACGCCTTCTTCGGGCGCGGCGATTGTGTCGTTGCGCAGGCCGATGGTGGTGCCGAAACCGGCTACGGCGCGCAAGGGCTGAGCCTCACGTTCGGGCAAGGTTCATTCCGCGAGCTTGCGGAGCCTTCCTTCCGGAAGCAACTCGTAAAGGTCGCCGCGGTAGCGTGTGCGGCGCGAGCCGGAATAACTCCTGACCCAGAAACAGAATCCCATGAAATCGCGCAGAGGATAGAGCCACGCCTTGCGCAGGGCGGAGCCGTCTTTGACCACCGAGCTGGCGACCAGCAGGCAAAGGAGCACGCGGTCGAGGAGGGTGAATGCCAGCAGCGCCAGACCGAGAAGGAGGTGTCCTGTGCTGCCCAGAACCGCAAGCGCGAGGAGGCCAAAGGGAACGGCATAGGTCAACAGTTCGCCGACATGGCCCGCGGGTCGGGAGAAGCGGGTGGAGGTGGCCCAGCCTTGTTGGTGCGCGATGCTCTTTTTGAAGGCGCCGTTCAGGACATGATGCTCGACAATGTAGGTAGATAGGACGACTTTTTGGCGGGCTTTGAGGGCAGTCCAGTTTCCGAGGACAAAATCGTCGGCATAGTAGTGGGAAATTGGCTCGAAACCGCCGATTTTTTCGACCGTGCTCTGGCGCATGACCATGGAAGGGCCGAGGGCGAACTTCATCCCCTCGACCATGTTGGCCACGAGCACGCCGGAGGTCATTTCGATGCTCATGCCCATGGCCTCCAGTTGCGCCCAGAGTCCATGGCGGGTGACGCCGCGGTAGAGGCAGGTGACCATGCCGACGTTGGGGTCGGCGAGCGGCGCGACGACCGAGGCCAGGTAATCCGGACCCACGCGCACATCGCTGTCGTTGGTGACGAGGATGGGATATCTGGCCTCGCGGCGCATGATCTCGAAGGAAAAGGTGCGGGCATTGGGCCAGGGAGGCTCGCCGCAGGTGAGGATGCGGGCATTGACGTTGGGGAAGCGAGCGGCAACACGGCGAGCCGCCTCCAGGCCCAGGTCGTTGCTGTGGCGGGCGCAAAAGAGGATCTCGTATTCCGGGTAGTCCTGCACGAAAAAGCTGGCCAGGTTTTGTTCCAGGTCGGGTTCGTCGCCATGCAGGGCTTTCATGACGCTGACCGGGGGGCGGAAGGAACCGGGCGCGTGTTTGGAGGCGGCGCGGCGAAAGTCATTGACGGCCAAGGCAACCAGCAGGCTGTAAACAGTCGAGGTGACGACTCCGAAGACGGCAAACGCGCCCAGAGCGAGAGAAACAATGTGGCCGAAGGTCATGGTGACAGGTTCGATCTCAAAGCCCGCTTGGCGCGATCCGCTCTCCCCGGAGCTTTGGACGGGGAGGGCGCTATAGAACAGGCTGCGGAAAAAGGCTTGAATTTGATTCTGGCGCGAAGTGGAGTTTTGCAGGGGCTAAAGCCCAGGTCCATTTTGCGGCATTTGCGGCCCGACTGAAGTCGTGCCCTGATACAAAGCCTTGAGGTTTTGTGCCAAGATCAAGTTTTTCCGCAGTCTGTAGAGGCCCCATTAAATCCATTCCGTTTATACCGGAGTTAAAACCTCGGACTACCGCCCGGATGAGTTTTTCCGCAGCCTGTATCGAAGCGCTGCGCCAACGGGGATTCTACTATAGCGGGCGGTCGGTCCAGAGGGTTTTGTCGGCCAGGGATTGGACGGAATAGAGGCGGCCGGCCAACAACTGCTCGACTTTGGTCTGGTCAGGGTCCTCGGCAAAGAGCCACTTGCGTTCGCCGGTTCCCCACATTTTGGAGAGCTGGTCTTCGCCGATGTCGATCTTCGGGGCGTCAGGGTAGCAGGAGCCCCAGAGGAGCGTGGAGCCTTCGCCATGCTTGCCGCATTGCTGGGTCACGATGAGGGTGAGCTTGGGCCCAAAAAACTTGTGGGTATAGAAGATGACCGAGGAGCCGGAGGACTGGTCGCCGTAGACGATGAAGGTGTCGTTCGGCGTGCCTTTGGCGACGATGGTGTCGGCCATGGGCTTGGAACCGAGCATGGGCGCGAAGCGGGCGAAGGCGATGTGGGCGGCAATGAGGAAGACGGTTGAAGTGAGGGCCACGCCGATGGTGGCGGCCAGGTGTTTCTTTTTCAAGCGCAAGACCCAGCCGGCGAAGGGGCCGATGAGCAGAGCGAGGGCGGCAAGGATGGCGGGCAGGCGGAGAGCCGCGAACGAGGGGCCGGTGAGGTCGAAGAGGTGGGACATGGAGAGCGTGTAATCGCCCACGCCGCGATGGGCCAGCAGGGTGCCGATGTCGGGCACGAAGGGCAGATTGCGCGAGGTCCAGAGCCCCCAGCCGAGAGCGATGGCCGAGAGCAAGCCGACGACGGCGAAGGCGGCCTGCGCGCCGGTGAGCCAGCGGGTGGAAACGAGGGAGCCGCTGCCGGCGGGCGTGCCGTTGGCGGCGCGGTTCTCTTCAATGCCGGCGACGACGCCGGCGATGAGGATGAAGAGCGGCGTCCAAACGGGGAAGGTGTAGTACTCCTGATTGGTGGAGATGGAGAAGAAGAGCAGGGTCCAGGCGGAAAAGAGCGAGAGCAGCCAGATGGTGCGGACGCGGAACTTGACGCGGCCCACGTAGCTCGCGACATCTTCGCGGATGGCGTTGTCGAGGTAGAAGTCGACGGTTTGCCCGGCCTCGCGATGGAGGTGCTGGAGCCAACTGTGGCGGGTTTTCCAGGCCGCGAAAAAGGCGGCGGGCAGGAACAGGCTCCACGGGAAAAGCCAGGCCAGGTGAGCCAGCCAATACATGGAGTAGGGCATCTTGTTGTAGTCGTGCGGATAGCGCTGGCCGAAGAAGCGGAGGACGTGCTCGTTGATGAAGTAGAAGTAGAAGAAGCCGTGGACGTTGCCCAGGGTGGGGTGGTTGCCGAAGGGGTGTCCCTGGTCAGGATTGTAGATACCGTCGAGGATGTGCCAGGGGGCGGCGATGAGCAGGAAGAGCAGGGTTCCGCTAATGGGCTTGAGCACGCGCCAGCGGCGCCATTGGCCGGTGAGCAGCAGGTAAGGAACGGCGGCTCCGATAAAGAAGACGGGAGCGATGAGCCCCTTGGTGAGGGTGGCCAGGGCGACGCCGGCGTAGACCCAATAGAAGCGATTGGGGCGGGCGTCCTCGAGGCCGGTGATGAGGCCGTAGAGGGCGATGAGCAGGAAGAAGCTGAGCTCGGCCTCGGGAATGATGAAGCGGGTAAAGAGAAAGGGGCCGATGGAGGTGAGGACACCTAGACCGGCATAGAGGCCGGCGCGCGCTCCCCAGGCGCGGCGCGCCCAGAGCCAGGCGAGCCAGGTGAGGCCGAGCATGGCGAGCGCATTGGGCAGGTGGGTGGCAAAGGTGTTCTGGCCGAAGATCTTGAAGGCGCCGGCGACGATCCAGTAGGGCAGCGGGGGTTTTTCAATATAGCGGATGCCGTCGATCTTTCCGGTGATCAGGTCGCCGGTTTCTGCCATGTGCTGAGCGACCTGGGCATGGGCGGCGTCGACGTCGTCAAGCAGGGGGGGCGAAAAAAGGGAAGCAAACTGCACGGCGGCAAAGATGGCTGCCAGAAGCAGCCAGACAGCGAGCGTGGAGGGCGCTTGCTGGGGGCGATTGAGGGTGTTCGTGTCTTTCGTCATCGCTGGGTGGGCCATCGCAATAAGGATAGCAGGGGGGAACAGTGGACAGTGGACAGTGAACAGTGAACAGTGGACAGTGGACAGTGAACAGTGGACAGTGGACAGTGGACAGTGGACAGTGAACAGTGGACAGTGAACAGTGAACAGGGAACAGTGAACAGGGAACAGTGAACAGTGAACAGTGGACAGTGGACAGTGGACAGTGAACAGTGGACAGTGAACAGTGGACAGTGAACAGTGGACAGTGGACAGTGAACAGGGAACAGTGAACAGTGGACAGTGGACAGTGAACAGTGAACAGTGGACAGTGAACAGTGAACAGTGGACAGTGGGCAGTGGGCAGTGGGAGTTTGCTCCCGGTTGGCGGGGTTTGGGTGGGGAAGGGACTTCTTTAGGAACTTGCGGAGAGATTGTGGGGTTTGGAGCCGACGAAGTGGTCGGTTTTTGTCTGCTTCCGGGGCGACTTTTTGCGTTTGGGCGAAAACTTTCCTCGAATGTACTGATACATGGGTATCTTTTTGGGGGAATGTACTGATAGATCAGTGCGATTCGGGTGAAACGGCGAGGTATTGCGTTTTTTGTTGCTATTTTGTCGTGGGTGAGACCAACGAATCGGAGGCGGGGAGGGAACGGGGGGCCAGGGATCAGGGATCAGAAAGGCTTGCCGGTTGGCGGTTCTTGCTTTCTCGCCCATTCGGTCAGGCGTCAAAAAGCAGATCCCTCGGCTTCGCTCGGAAGGATGGGGCACCCACAGTGTTTTGGTTGGGGCGGGTCTGCTGAGGGATGGAAACTCGGGCCATCCGCCCGAATGCGCGGTTTAGGGATGGTGTTCCAATATGGCGTCGGATTTCTAGACCTATCGAAGGAATTGGCGAATAAGTGACGAAACTATGGTACGTTTTGGATTGGGCAATCACTACCGACCGTGAACTGCTATAAGATGACTTTACGTATCGTCTGAGGTGAGTCGTGCGATTCTCGGTTCCCCATCCCATTCCGTATCAGGGAAGCAAACGGCGGCTTGCTGCTGCGATTCTGAGCCATGTGGAAGCGGGGCGATATGAGAGGCTGGTCGAACCATTTGCGGGTTCGGCGGCGGTGACACTCGCCGCAGCGAGTTCGATGAAGTTCAGACGTTTTGAAATAGGTGATCGGCTTGAACCTCTCGTGATGCTTTGGCAGGCGATTATCGACAACCCGGAAGGCATTGCGAACGAATACGAGGGCCTTTGGAAGCGAGAACGCGAAAGGCCTATCTATGAGTTCTACGAAATTCGCTCGCAATTCAATGAAGACCGTGATCCGGCGAAACTTCTCTACTTGCTCGCGCGCTGCGTGAAGAACGCGGTGCGCTTCAACCCGTCAGGAGAATTCAACCAATCGCCGGATAAGCGGAGAGCAGGAACGAAACCGGACGCAATGCGGAAAGAACTGCTCGCGGCACATCGGTTGCTTCATGGGAAAGCCCGTACTGTCTGCGCTGACTTTCTTGAAGTATTCGAAACCGCTGAGCCTGGAGACTTCTTCTATTTAGACCCTCCTTACCAGGGCACAAGCGAAGGACGCGATTCACGCTATATCGGCGGGGTTACTCGCAAGCGAATGATTGAAGGGTTGAATGTCCTTAATGGGCGGGGAATTCCCTTCATATTGAGCTATGACGGTTCTTGCGGGGATCGGACCTATGGTGACCGGTTGCCAAGAGAACTCGCATCTCGCATTCTGCTGGATGTTGGACGCTCCAGCCAAGCGACATTGAATGGTCAAGATCACGTGACCATTGAATCGCTTTACATTTCGCATAACGTGATACCCGCCACGGGAGACGACCGGACAATGGGTCTGCATGAGTTCGACGAGCAACTTTCTATGATGCAATCATTGTTTTGATCTCGTCTGCAACCGATCTCTTATTCCTGTCCGCAGTGCGCTTTAGTCGTTCAAATGCATTTACTTCTTCGCCCTTCCAGACAAGATCTACTCGTCTTTCTGGCTGCATGGCGACGTGAGTATATGTATCAGGATTCGCCCAATAACATGAAAGGCATGTGTCAAAACTCTTGAGCTTCAGCCAATTCTGGCAATGCTCACAACTCCACGATTTCTTCCGGTTGCACGCGCCGTCGAGCAATTGATACGGGTCTGCTTCATCGCGCTGAGATTCGCCAACAACCAGGAACGGGATACGATGGTCAACCTGGATGTTGTGTGCAGCTCCGCATAGATTACATTTGGAGCCCTTGCGCTCGATGATGGCGTCGCGTTCCTTCTTCGCGAGGACGACGCGTCCGGTCAGCTTGGGGTCAAGTTCCCGCTCATCGAACACGTATGCGGCGATAGCCTGGCCGTCGTCACGCTTTGCCTTGATTCGCGTGAGGGCGAAGCCGAGTTCGACCGCATCCCGCGCCGCACGGGGAGGGTGGTCATATCCTGCATCCTTGAGTTGGATGGTGGAGACACTTCCGTTCTTGACGATCGAATCGAGGACAAATCGCGCGCGCTTATTTGTGACGGTCTTGATGCGCTGAAGTAGTTTCGCGGGGATCGGTTTTCGCTCATTCATTGAAGAGCTCCCTCGGTGAAACCCCCAATGCCGCCGCGATGGTATGAATGTTGACGAGGCTGATATTGCGCTCGCCCCTCTCCACGCTGCCGATGTAAGTTCGGTCGAGGCTGCAGGAAAATGCCAATTCTTCCTGCGAAAGGCGCGTTTGCTGACGCAGCGCGCGCATTCGTGCCCCGAATTTCTTTTGTACTTCCTCGGCTGATTTGGAAGGCATAGGAGCAATCGGAACAGCCATGAGGACCATAAGTCTACGGACTTTACGTCTCTTTCGGCGGCAGGTAGCGAGGGCGTAAACAGCGGAGAGTTCGCGGACAGGATGCCTTGTCGCATCGGCGGTGGCCGAAAGGCAAGCGCCGATTCTTCGACTCGCTTCGCCGGCTCAGAATGACATGTATTTATTGAAGTTGGTGATGAACGGGGCCGGTTGAGGGTCATGCTGTCCCATCCTATCCGCAGGGTTACAAGAAGCAGATCCCCTTCGACTGCGCTCAGGGCAGGCTTTCGGCTTCGCTCAGGAGGATGAGACACCCTCAGTGTTTTTGATTGGATGGGTTTTCAAATAACCGGTAGGGGTGGCCACCTTCCAATGACAGCTATCGCATGTCTAATTCGCCGAACAGGGGTCGTCGTGTATCTTGACCCGAGAGATTGATTTTTCTAGGGGAGAGTGCGCTCAATCGCTATGCCTACTTTTGCTGCTATCGATATTGGATCGAATTCTTGCAGGTTGAAGATCGCCAAGGTTGTGGCGCACCAGTTGAAGACGCTGGCCGAGGATCGGGAGGTGACGCGGCTGGGGGCGAGCGTGTTCGAGTCGGGGCTGGTTTCTCCGGAGGCGATGACGCAGACGCTGCGGGCGCTGAAACGGTTTCAGCGGGCGGTGCAGGCGCACGGGGTGGACAAGATTCGCGTGGTGGCGACTTCCGCAATGCGCGATGCGCGCAACGGGGCGGCGTTTCAGGCGTGGGTGAAGGCGGAGACGGGATGGAATCTGGAGATTATTTCGGGACTGGAAGAAGGACGGCTGATCCACCTGGGCGTGTGCGGCGCGGAGCCGGGAACGGGCGGGAAAGTGTTGCTGGTCGACCTGGGCGGGGGCAGTTGCGAGATTACGCTTTCGGAACACAAGCGCATTAAAGAGACGATCAGCGTGCCGCTGGGCGCGGTGCGGCTTACGGAGGATTTTCTGTCTGCCGATCCGGCTCCTGCCGAGGGGCTGGGACGGATGCGGCAATGGATACAGAGGGAGTTGCGCCGGGCGTTGCGCAAGATTCAGCCGGGGAAGGCGCCGCTGGCGATTGCGACTTCAGGCACGGCGGCGGCGTTGAACGATGCGTATGCGGCCGGGGTGAGGCTGAACCGGGCGGCGAGCGGACGGGGCGGCAAGCGGGCGAGTCAAGCGCCGGTGGATATTGTTCCGGCGCGCGCGGTGCGAACACTCTCAAAACTGCTAGCAAAGATGACGCTGCCGGAACGGGAGGCGGTGCCGGGGATAGGTCCGCGGCGCGCGGAGATTATTGTGGCCGGCGCGGAGGTGTACGCGGAGCTGCTGGATAGCTTTGGGCTGGCGGGGTTCCGGTATTCTCCGCTGGGGTTGCGGGATGGGATATTGGCGCAGATGCTGGCCGAGCAGGACGCGCGGACCACGGCGCATCGGGAGTTTGAGCACGAGCGGTGGGAGAGCGTGCTGGCGACGGCGCGGCGGTATGGGGTCGATCCCAAGCAGGCGGAACCGGTGCGGGCGCACGCGGTGCAACTCTATCGCGAACTGAAGGCGCTGCACGAGCTGCCGGCGGAGTACGAGAGTTGGCTGGCGGCGGCGGCGATGCTGCGCGATACGGGGAAGTTTATCAACCACCAGGGACATCACCGACATTCGCAGTACATTGTGTCCAGTTCGGAAATCTATGGGTTGGGCCAAGTGCAGCGGACGCTGGTTTCGGCGATTGCGCGGTACCTGGGCAAGAGCCGTCCGCAGCCTGGGGATCGGGCGCTGAGGAACATTCCCGCCGAGGAGCACAAGAATGTGCACCGGGCAGTGGTGCTTCTGCGGCTGGCGGTGGCGCTGAACCAGGACCGGGCCAGCGATGTGCTGCGGGTGGCGGTGAAGGTGTATCCGAAACGGGTTTATCTGGAGATCGAGCCGGGGCGGACGGGCGCGGAGCTGGAGCTGTGGTCGCTGCGCAAGGAGGCGGACTACTTCCGCGAGGTCTTTGGGCGGGAGCTTTTTGCAACGCTGGCATAGATGTTGCGGGCGGTGCGGGGATCGATGAGCCATTGCAGGCGGGGCGGGTGGTGGTCGAGATCGACGCGGGCGATGGAGCCCTTGCGCATGCGGATGGCGGCGCCGCCATTGCCGGTGATGAGGTGGCCGAGGAACTGGAAGAGGACGGGGTTGTGGCCGACGGCCAACATGCCTTCGTAGCCGGCGTATTTGACCAGCATGTCCTGAAAGTCAGAGAAAGTTGCGTTGGGGGCGAGGGCGGAGCTGACTTCGACTTTGGCGTCGTAGCCGAGCTCGGTGCCGACAAATTGGGCAGTTTGCAGGGAGCGCTTGAGGGGGCTGGAGACGATGACGTCTACCTGGACCTTGAGGGCGCTCAACATGCGCGCCATCAACATGCACTGGTCTTTGCCTTCTTTGATGAGGCCCCGCTTGGCGTCGAGAGTGGGGTTCTCGCGGAACATTCCGGCACTGGCGTGGCGCATCAGGTAGAGGATCATGGTGAACAGTCTGGCGGGGACTCTTGCGGGTTCCGAGTGGCTCCCAGAGAAGCAATTTTAACACGACTGTAACAATTGGGTGAGGCTTTGAGGGATGTGGCACTGTTCAGACCCCACTCATCACGATGGAGCCGTGATGAATGGGGCACCCAGGCTAGATGCGTTTCAAACTTCCGAACCAATTGCAAAGCTGGGCATCTAACCTTGTTGTAGGGGCGAAGTGCGCTGTTTCGATGTATTGGTCGGCAGAGACGCGGCACCTCGAAGGGAGCAATTCGCATGAAGAGTTTGGGAATGGCGGTTTTGATGGCTGGCGCGGCGATGTGGCTGTTGGCAGCGCCTTTATCCGCGCAAACAATGGGGCAAGGGCAGGTTGTGGTGACGGTTCTGCCGAAGGTGGAGGGACAGCCGCTGCCCTCGAGCGTGACGCAGCAGGACCTGGCGGTCAAGGTCGACGGGAAGAACGCCAAGGTGACGCGCTGGGCGCCGTTTCAGGCGCCGGACAACAGAATTGAGGTGGTGTTGCTGATCGACGGCGCAGCGCGGGAGAGCCTTGGCCGGCAGATGAACGACATTGCGGAGTTTGTGAACAACCTGCCCCCGAACGTGAAGGCTGCGATTGCGTACATGGAGAATGGGCAGGCGGTGTTTACGGCTCCTCTCTCGAGCGACCATGCGCAGGTTCTCAAGAATCTCCATCTGCCCGGGGGCTTCGCCGACCCGAGTCCATATTTTTGTCTCTCGGAGCTGGCGAAGCACTGGCCGGGGCAGGACCCGGCGGCGCGGCGGGAAGTGGTGATGGTGACCGACGGCGTCGATGGTTACGAGAGGCAGTACGATCCGGAAGACCCTTATGTCCAGACGGCAGTCAACGATGCCACGCGGGCGAGGCTGGTTGTGTATGCGATTTACTGGATGAATCAGGGGCGGGCGGACCAGACAATGTATGCGAATAATGCTGGACAAAACCTGCTGGCGCAGGTGACGCAGGCGACGGGCGGCAAGAGTTTCTGGCAGGGGATGGGGAATCCGATTTCGTTCCAGCCTTATTTTGAGGAGCTGACGCGGAGGTTGCGGAATCAGTATGAGCTTGGGTTTAATGCGCCCCTGAACGGCAAGCCGGAGGTGGAAGAGATGAAGCTCAAGTTGCACGCTCCGGGAACGGAGATCGACGCGCCGGAAAAGGTACTGATGGTTCCGGCAGGGGAGAACTGAAACCGCGCGGATTGAATTCGTAAAATTCCAGGTCTCAAAGGCGAGAGCTGGGGCACCCAGAGTTCTCGGGGTTGTTGGGCTCAGAGGACGGTCGCCATCGTGCTACTGGGAGCAGGGGGCTGGGGTTGAGTGGAGTGCTTGGGGGGCGCGCCAGTTTGCGGGGAGCCAGAGGGTGATGGAGAAACGCATCCAGTCGAGCTCGCCGAGGGGCGTGGCATAGCCCAAGGAGGACGGCGCGATGGTGTGCGGTGTCCTCAAGGATTGCAGCGCCCATCTCTGGGCGAAGGGCGCGGCATCGGCGATCCCCGGTGTTATCTTCGCATCCAAAATGCGAAACTGGCCGGGCGAAGATCTGCGATTGATTTCGAGCAATCGTTGCTCGGCCGCCTGCTGCCTGCTGCCCGTCTGAGGTTTCTCCGTCCAGATCTTTGTTCCGCCCAGGGCCCGAAACTGTTTCTGGCTCTCACGCAACGCGTCGGGGTCGGTGAGAAAGCGGAAGCTGCGCGGATTCCAGCCGATGGCGTCCTGCGCGCGGAGGCCAAAGGTGGTTGCCACCTCGCGTTCGCTGATGGAGTAATACGGGGGCGTGGCGACGAGGAGTGCGTCGGGATAGCCGGCGGGCGGGTCGCGGTCGACAACCAGGTCCCAGCCGGTGTATCCGGACTGGCGGGCGGGTTGGATGGGAAGGACGCGGAAGACCCATCCCTGGCCGATGGGCTGAGCCCACTGCTGGCCGGCGGCTGCCTGGCCGGTGAGCACGATCCTGGCGCAGGTGGCGGCGCGGCTCCCGATTGCCGCCATGCCGGCAAATGCCAGCGCCAGGCAGATGCCGATTCCGCGCGCGCTTGAATTCAGTTTCATACAGGTCTCCAGATAATGAAGCAATGAGGAAACAGTAAAGATGCTTGCGTTATTGGCCTGCGTTTATGAAAATGATTTTAAAGCGCAATCAAACCTCATTCGATGTTTCATTTCCGATGAACGGAGTTGCGCGGCCTGGGGCTACGTTCAGGTCTCTACCGAATCTGCTTGATTCAAGGGCTGATAGCGAAAGAATTCAATCCTATTTTGGGTCCGCGCCTCCCTGGCGTGGACGTGTACCTGGAGCCGAAAGAAAATGTCGAACCACGCAAGACTCTTGTCTCTTCTGCCTGCAATGGTAATATTCTCACCCGCCGCACTGGCGCAAACGCCGGCTTCAGCGCCAGTGACACAGGCACAGATCTCCGCTTTACAGCAGGCTGTCGTGAACGCTCAATCGGCCGGCGACAATGCTTGGATGCTGGTTTCAGCGGCGCTGGTGCTGCTGATGACGGGGCCGGGACTGGCCCTGTTTTATGGCGGACTGGTGCGCAAGAAGAACATCCTGGGCACCATGATGCAGAGCTTCGCGATGATGGGGCTGGTGACGATTATCTGGGCGATCTGCGGGTATTCGCTGGCGTTTGGGCATGGCAACGCGTTTGTGGGGGGATTTGAGCATCTGTTTCTGAGGGGTGTGACGCTGACGCCGAATACGGACTATGCGGCGACGATTCCCGAGCAGACTTACATGGTGTATCAACTGATGTTCGCGATTATTACGCCGGCGCTGATTACGGGCGCGTTTGCGGAGCGGATGAAGTTCAGCGCGATGGCGGTGTTTCTTTCGCTTTGGTCGGTGTTTGTGTACTGTCCGATGGCGCACATGGTTTGGGGCGTGGGCGGACTGCTGAACTCGACGGGGGGACACATTCCGAGCCTCGATTTTGCGGGCGGGACGGTGGTGCATGTGACGAGCGGGGTTTCGGCGCTGGTGACGTGCATCTTTCTGGGCAAGCGGATTGGGTATCCGCAGACGAATATGCCTCCGCACTCGATGGTGCTGAGCTTTATTGGGGCATGTTTGCTGTGGGTGGGGTGGTTCGGCTTTAACGCGGGGAGCGCGCTTGGGGCGAGCCCGCTGGCGACGAGCGCGTTTATCAATACTCATTTTGCGGCGGCGGCGGCGGCGCTGGGATGGACGATTGCGGAGTGGATTCACAATGGCAAGCCGACGGCGCTGGGCGCCATCTCAGGCGCGGTGGCGGGACTGGTGGCGATTACGCCGGCGTCGGGGTTTGTGCAGCCCTTTCCGGCGCTGTTGATTGGGCTGATCGCGGGGGCCTTCTGCTCGTTCATGGTATTTGAGGTGAAGAGCCGACTGCGCTACGACGACTCGCTGGACGCATTTGGCGTTCACGGAGCGGGGGGGACGCTGGGTGCGCTGTTGACGGGGCTGTTCGCTACCAGCGCGATCAACTCCATTTACGGCAAGGGCGTGCCGACGGGAGCCATCGACGGACACTGGGGACAGGAACTGAACCAACTGGCCGGCGTGGGCATTGCGTGGAGCATTTCGATTGTGGGCACGCTGGTTTTGCTGTTTGTGGTAGACCGGGTGATCGGGCTGCGGGTTTCGCCTGAGCAGGAAGCGGAGGGGCTAGATTTGTCGCAGCACGGCGAGGAAGGGTACGACCTGAACTCCTGAGTTGTGGCACACTATTGTTCCAGGGCCTAAAAAACTTTGGGCGGATGAAAGCCAGCGGGGCGCTGGGCCTGATAGGCTGTCAAACGAGGCATTTTGGATATGCTTAAGATAGAAGCTGTACTCCAGCCGTCAAAGCTGGACGCTGTGAAGGATGCGCTGCTGGAAGCGGGCATTGAAGGCATGACGATTCTGGAGGCCCGCGGCCATGGCCGCCAGAAGGGCCACACGGAGTTTTACCGGGGCCGTGAATACACGGTCGATCTTTTGCCCAAGGTGAAGATCGAGCTGGTTCTCCTCGACGATTTGAAGGAGAAGGCTATTCAGGCGATCATCGGCGCGGCGCGCACCGGGCGCATTGGCGATGGAAAGATCTTCGTCAGCCGGATCGATGAAGCTATCCGGATACGGAACGACGAGCGCGGGGAAACCGCGCTTTAAGCCGGCCATTCTCTGAGTAGATCCCAGGTCCCAAAAGCGAGACCCCCGCCCCACGGACTAAGACCTGTCCGTGGGGACCCCGAACCTGGGGGCACTCAATCGGTTGCTTATGAGCCGGTGCGCGGGGCCTGCATGGGTTCGAAGGCGGCGGCGCGGCGGGTGGATCATCTGCTGGCGGCGGCCAACGGCTCGCGACAGGGGCTAAAGCCCACGGTCATTTGTGGCGTTTTCGGCACGACTTAAAGTCGTGCCCTGACACTTATACCGGCTCCGGCAAGAGTTTTTCCGCAGCCTGTAAAGCCGCGCCTTTTCAATGCAACGCCAGCATGGTAAATAGCGTATTGAAACTTCACATCCTGGGTCTTTTCTTTTCTCGCCGGCACATTATCCACTTTCGGTGTCAGTGTTTGTGCCGTCTTCATTGAATCCCTAAGACCGGTACTGCCGTCCAATCGAGCAGGAACTAAGGAGCGGAATCAATGGATACCAATGCGTCTCTGCGGCAGCACGTTCTGGAGCTGCTCAACGGCGGTCATGCGCACGCTACTTTCGATCAGGCGGTCAAGAATTTCCCTGTCAACCTGCGCGGCAAAAAGCCGAAGGGGGCGGAGCACTCCGCTTGGCAGGTTCTGGAGCATCTGCGCATTGCCCAGTGGGACATCCTGGAATTTTCGCGGGACCCCAAGCACAAGTCTCCCGAGTGGCCGGGCGGCTATTGGCCGGTGAAGGCTGCGCCGCCGGACGAGAAGGCCTGGGACAAAAGCGCGCGCGCATTTCGCAGGGATTTGAAGGCGCTTTGCGGGATGGTGGGCGATGAGTCTGCCGACCTGTTCGCTGCCATTCCGCATGGAACCGGGCAGACCCTGTTGAGGGAAGCGCTGCTGGCGGCGGATCATAACGCTTACCACCTGGGAGAGTTGGTGCTAGTAAGGCGGTTGCTTGGGGCTTGGAAGTAGATTTGGGGCGCGGTTGGCGGGGTTGGGACAAAGGGAGCAAGCCGGCGGACGATGTGGGCGGTCCCATCCTTTCCGCAAAGTGCGCGGTGCCCCGACCCAGAGGGTACCTCGGCGCCCAGATGGGGCACCCGGCTCAATTTAACGTACGAGCTGGAGCCCGTGCCCTTCAGAACATCGACTTGATCGGAGATTGCTCAGTGGCCGGTGGTGGTGGCGGTTGGGGTGGGAGGCGAGGTGCGATTCACCTTTAGATTGTTGAGAGCGTATTCGATGTAGCGGGGCTCGAAATGGGGGGTCTGTCCCATGAAGCGGCAGGTGGATATGACTTGGTCGACCATGAACTTGGGCTGAAAGGAGGCGAGTTCGAGGCCTCTTTCAACCACGACCTTGTGGGCAATCAGGTCGAAGGTGGCGCCGGAAAGCTCGATGCCCTGCTTCACGCATTCCTTTTGGAAGATGCGCTTGTAGATGTCGAGGGTGGGCGCGCCAATCTCGATCTTGTAGGGAAGACGGCGCAGGAAGGCGGGGTCCATGAGGTCTTCCGGCTCGAGGTTGGTGGAGAAGATGACCAGCTCCTCGAAGGGAATGACGAAGCTCTTGCCGGTGTGCAGGTTGAGATAGTCGACGCGGTTTTCAAGGGGGACGATCCAGCGGTTGAGCAGGTTTCTGGGGCTGACAAGCTGGCGGCCGAAGTCGTCGATGATGAAACAGCCGCCCAGCGCCTTGACGTGGAGAGGGGCTTCGTAGAAGTGGCCGGTCACATCGTATCTGAGGTCGAGCATCTCGAGCGACAGTTCGCCGCCGGTGATCACGAAAGGGCGGCGGCATGGAACCCAGCGGGCATCGAAGTCCGCGGCGCGGATGAAGGTCACTTCGCCGTCGTCGTGGGTTTGGGTCTGATTGACCGGGACATGGATGCTGGGGTCGTAGTACCGGATGATCTGGCCCTCGATTGAAATGGCATAGGGGACGTAGATGACGTCGTTGAAGATGCTGCCCATGGCATGGGCAACGGAGGTTTTGCCGTTGCCGGGAGGGCCATAGAGAAGCATGGCGCGGCCGGAGTTCAAGGCCGGTCCGCATTGCTCGATAATCTTGTCTTCGAAGGTGAGCTCGCCGAGGCCGCAGCGGATGCGCTCAAAGGTGACCAGCTCGTTGGTGAGCTTTTGGATGTTTATCCGATAGGTGAAGTCCTCAAGGGCAACGGGGGCAGGACCGATATAGCGCAGGCGCTCGAGGGCATCGAGGGTCCAGCGCTTGCCCTCCTCGGTGAATGCATAGGCGAGGTCGAGCGGGCTGTTGGAGTGGCGCATTCCCAGAGTGCGCAGGAGACTGCGGTCGACAGCCATCTGCACCAGCTCGGAGACGATGTGGTAGGGCAGCTTGATTGCCTCGACGAACTGACGGCAGGTTTCGAGGCGACCCGCATACATGACCTTCATCAGCAGGCCCATCAGATCGAGCTCGTCGATTCCGGTGGCCTTGATGTTTGCGGGCTCGGCGGGAATGCGGTGCAGGAAAGCATCGAGCACCCGCCGGTCAATGGCTCCGATGGACACCAGGCTGTCGCCGATGCGCTCGCCGCTGGCAGCCATACGCTCCAGAGCCTTGGCCACATCTGTCGCGCTGACCAGGTTTGCCTGGATCAGCAGATCTCCCAAACGCATTCGTGCGCCGATGACGTCCTCCCCGGTGGAGCCGAGCGTTGCCCTGCAACTCCGATGGTGAGCGCAGGGGCGTACCTTTTGCAATTCCTCTTTTTGGGTAGGACATGTTTGTGCCATCCACCGGGGGCGTTGGAGGGTAGGCTTGAAGAAGCATTCCCTCAGGGGCTAAAGCCCAGGTTTATTTTGCGACATTTGCGGCCCGGCTGAAGTCGTGCCCTGTTACAAAGCCTTGAAGATTTGTGTCAATACCGAGTTTTTCCGCAGCCTGTAAAGCACCTACCCTTCAACGTGAAAAGCAATCCTCAGGGCCTGAGGGCCCCATTGATTTCATGCCTATTACACCGGGGATAAATCCCCGGCCTACCGCCCGGATGAGTTTTCCGCAGCCTGTGAAGCCCGAGCCCTTCAACTGCAGCCCTTAGCTTTGAACTGGGGCCCTTAGCTTTGAACTGGAGCCCTTAGCTTTCAACCGACGCATTTAGCCTTCAACTGAGGCGAGTTTCCGTTGGGCTGAAGGCGGATTTGCCGACGAAATAATCAAAGTTTCACATCTGCGCCGACATCGCTTATGCTTGTAGAACATCCTTTTGCTTCGGCGAGCCACGCACAAACTCTTATGAATCCAGTCGCTTTGGCGGTTGACGATCTTCGGGAGCAGTATCTGCGGGAGATGGCGCTTGTCCGCCAGACCTGTGAGCGCACCGGTGACGGCACGGCGGCCATTCGCCGGCGCTCGGCTGTTGTGGATCGCATCCTCATAGAAATGTGGCGCCGGGCTTTCTCGGGTAGCTCCCCGCAGAACGCCTCCCTGCTGGCCCTGGGCGGCTATGGACGGAAGGATTTGTTTCCGTACTCGGACATCGACGTTCTGTTTGCGTTTGCCGACGAAAGGACCGAAGAGCAGTCACGGGAAGCGGTACGCGCCATTATCCAGGGCATGTGGGACATTGGTTTGCGGGCCAGCCCCTGTTCCCGGACCGTGAAAGAGGCGGGGCGATTCGATCCGGATAACCTGGAATTCACCCTCGCCACCATGGATCGGCGCTTTCTTGCCGGCCAATTTCCCCTTTATCAGCAACTGCACCAAGTGACCTTTCCGGGACTCGTGCTCAGCGAGTGGACCACCATTACGCAGAAGCTGGGCGAGATAGCCCGCGCCCGGCACGCCAAGTTCGGCAACACGATTTTTCACCTCGAGCCCAATCTGAAGGACTGTCCGGGCGGGCTGCGCGACTATCACCTGGCGGTCTGGTTTGCCGTGCTTTTTCACCTGAAGGAGACCAAGGAGTGGCCACGGCAGCGGGGCGGCGTCTTCCAGAGCGCGCGCGGCGATGCGGAGGCGGCGTTTGACTTTCTGGCCGCGGCGCGATGTTTTCTGCACTTCCGGCATAAACGCGACGACAACACCCTCGATTGGCAGTCCCAGGATGAGGCGGCGGCGCTTTCGATTGGACTGGAGACGCGGGGCACCGCCGATCCCTCGTACTGGATGCGCACCTATTACCGGCACGCGCGCATCGTGTACCGGCGCGCGGCTTTGCTGATGGAGCACCTGCCGGCTCCGGTGAGTTTTTATCGGCAGTTCCGGCGGCGGCGGACGCCGATTGCGGGCACGGAGTTTCTGCTCGACCAGGGGCGCATCGATATACTGCCGGGCGCGCAGTTCAACGACACCAGCGCCATTCTGCGCATCTTTACCCTGATGGCTACGCATGGATATACCCTTTCGCAGGCCGCGGAGGATCGCATCACCGACGCTTTGCCGGTGCTTGCGATTCATATTCCCGAGGGACCGTATTTGTGGAACGCGCTGCGCGAGGTTCTGCTGGGACCGTACGCGGCACACGCGCTGCGCACCATGCATGCCCTGGGCGTGCTGGAGATGCTGATCCCCGAGTTCCACGGGATCGATGCGCTGGTGATACGGGACTCGTATCACCGCTATACGGTCGACGAGCACACGTTTCTGGCGATCGACAACGTACATAGCCTTCGCCAGCCGACGCATGACTTCGAGGCACGGCTGGCGCAGTTGCTGCCGGAGATCGACCGGCTGGACCTGTTTTTGCTGGCGCTGCTGCTGCACGATACCGGCAAGGCTCGGCGCACCGGCGAACATGCAACGCAAAGCGTGGAACTGGCGGACGCCTTCCTGGCCCGGTTGGACTTCGACGCCGAGGAACGCGAGTCGATATTGAAGCTGATCCGGCTGCACCTGGAAATGTCGTCGGCGTTGCGGAGGGACATCTTCGACCTGGAAAATGTGCGTGCGTTCGCGGAGAAGATCGGCAACCCGCAGTTGCTGAAGATGCTGACCATTATGACCTTCGCGGATATCAAGGCTGTGAATCCGGAGGCCCTGACGCCATGGAAGGCCGAGAACCTTTGGCAGTTCTATATGTCGACGGCCAACTTTATGGACCGGTCGGTGGATGAGGTTCGCTACCACGCGGCCATCGACCCGACGCTGCTGAACCGGCTGCGGTCAATGGTGCCTTCGGCGCAATACGAGGCGCTGGGACAGTTTCTCGAGGGACTTCCCCAGCGGTATTTGCAGACTCGGCTGCCGGAGCAGATTCGCAACCATTTCCAGATGGCGCTCAACCTGGACGAGGACCAGGTGCAGCTCGACCTGCGGCCGAATCGCCAGCTTTTCGACCTTACGGTGATTACCCGCGACCGGACGCGGCTGTTTGCCGACGTGGCCGGGGCGCTGGCGGCATGGGGCATGAACATTGTCCGCGCCGGGGCGTTCTCGAACGAAGCCGGCGTGATTGTGGACAGCTTCCACTTCTCCGACGTGTTCCGGACGATCGAGCTTAACCCCAGCGAGAGGGAACGCTTTCTGACCAATATTCACGATGTTGTGGCACAGAAGGCTTCGGTCGAGCAGCTTTTGGAAGCGCGCCGGCACTTAAGCCATCCCACCAACCTGAAGGTGGAAGTGGCGACGCGGCTGGAATTCGACTCCGAATCTTCGACGCACTCGACGCTTTTGCAGGTGGTTGCGCAGGACCTGCCCGGCCTGCTGCGGCAGATCGCCCTCACGCTCTCGACCCTGGAATGCAACATCAAGGTGGCCCTGATCGACACGGAAGGCGAAACCGCCATCGACGTCTTCTACCTGACCAGCCACGGCGAAAAGCTGACCCCTGAAGCGCAGCAGGCTCTCTCCGCGAGCCTGACAAGTGCGATTGAGTCGATGCGCGCTCCGGCCGCGACATAATTTTCAAGTCCGTCCTCAGGCTGCGGGCCAACTTTCCTGATAAGAAACCGGTCTCGAATGGACCTGGATTGAATGATTAGCGGGAAGGTTCGGCGAGGATTGTGGTAATAAACTCAGCAAGTTAGCGTCCGCTTCGCGGACATGGCAAGTTGGCGAGTTCGCGGCGGCATTGGCAGGCAGAAGTTTCATCTACCGTGGGTCGGCGAAGCCAGTGGACGACTAATATTCAATAGCGTTTCTTAGATTGGGGCGTTTGCGCGCCGCGGGCTGTGGATTTATTGTTGTCAGGCTACAGATTATCGAGGTGTGCCATGCGCTCAAGATTTACTTTTGCTGTTGTTGTTGCTGCTTTGACTTTTGCCGCCGCTGGCCAGGCGGCCCCGCCGCGGCCTGCAATCACGGGCATCTCGCATCTGGCCGTTTACACCTCTGACGCGGCTGCGACGGACACCTATTACCGCACCGTTGTGGGCGCTGCCAAGCTGCCCGATCCGGAGAATCCGCAGGGGGTGCGGTATGCATTGAGCGCCACGCAATACATTGAGGTGCTTCCACTTCCGGCAGGGGCGAGTGTCGAGCGCCTGGACCACACCGCGTGGATTACGGCGAGCGCCGAGGGGATGCGGAAGTACCTGGCCGCGAAGGGCTGGAAGACTCCGGCGAAGGTGGAAAAGGGTGCGGATGGTAGCCGTTGGTTCGCAGTTCTGGACCCCGAGGGCAACAAGGTGGAGTTTGTTCAGCCGCCGGCGCATCCGGTGGCGGTGAGTGCGCCCAACGCGATTGGCCACCATATCATCCATGTGGGTTATATAGTTCACGACCGGGCCGCCGAGGACAAGTTCTTCAAGGATCTGCTCGGCTTCAGGCCGTATTGGTTTGGCGGGCGCGGAGGCAAGCTGGAGTGGGCCAGCCAGCAATGCCCCGACGGGCACGACTGGATGGAGTACATGATGACCCGCGGAAGCTCGGGGATCCCCGCCGACATGACGCAGCGGGAATTGGGGGTGATGGACCACTTCTCGATCGGCGTGGTTTCAGTTCCGGAGGCCTACAAGGTACTGGCGGCAGGGAGCCGGCTGGACGGCAGACACGACGCGGAGCCGAAGATCGGACTGGATGGCAAGTATCAATTCAATATGTACGATCCGGATGGGATCCGCACGGAAGTGATGAACTTCCATGCGACGGAGAAGCCTTGCTGCTCGCCGTTTACGGCGGACGATCCGGCGGAATGAGGGGAGCCGTTTGGGAAGGAGCATTCCCTCCGGGTCTAAAGCCCAGCTTGTTTGCGGCTATTTGCGGCACGACGACCCAGAGGGTACCCCGGTCGTGCCCTGACACAGTGCCGCGCTCTTGAAGCACTTATCTATGTTTAGCGGTTCAGTAGAGTTTTAGGCTGCGCAGCCGGTTAAATTCGGTAAGACCGAAGTTTCCCTCCGGCTTCGCGACGCAACGGCTTCTCCGCTGCACCTGCCCCGCATAGGACCGCGTCACATGCAGCCGGTCCATCACTACGTAGCGCGCGCGGAGCCCGTCCACTGTGGCCGGCAGTTGCGCCGGAACCATTCTGCGGTCCACATAGATCACCAGCGCAGCCTCCTTTGGATTGTCGAGGCTCTGCCCTACGCCTACTCCGAAGAACGCCGGATTCTGCTGCATCAAGCTCTGCGCAATCTGCTGCTTCGCCTTCACGGCCTGGCTCAGAACCGCGCCCGCCAGCGCCGGCCCCCCGTTTGCCTCGAAGGCCGTCTGCGGCGCCGATCCCAATGCAACCGCGCGCGCCGTTGTGGGAACCACAATTGTGCGCACACCATTCACCGTCGCCGGCACGTTTACGCTCATGTTCTGGTCAACGTAGAGAATCACCGCAGCCTCGCCGGAATGGTCGCTGCTCTTGCCCGTCGCGACGCCGAGAATGCCCACAGCCGAGTTCACGAGCATTCGTGCGTGGCTAAGCGCGTTCTGAGCCCGCGCTGTTTCGAAATCGGTAAGCGTCCGCGCCTGCGCGGAATTCACTGTGCTGTTGCCGTAGTTCAGGCAACTGACTTTGTGGTCAGTCGTGCCCACAAACGTATACGAAGTGCCGGCGCCCACCTGCGAGCTCAGCTCGCTCAGCACTTCGCCCACCGGATTGGCCACGCCCTCGCTCACCCCCGACGTGTTCACGCCACCGGCGAAGAACAAGCCCACCGGCTCGGCATTCGAGCTATCGACAACCAGCGAACCCGAGTCGCCCGCATCGCTGAACTGGTTGCCGGTTATCCCAATCTGATTCGTGTACACCTTGGTCAGGTAAGGCTTGGTCTCCGCGCAGTCGGTGAAGTAATCCACGCTCACGTCGAGGTTCACGACCGAGATTCCGGTACAGGTAAGCCCGGTCGTGCGCCCGCTCTTGGCCACGCTCATATTCAGCGTCGCGTTCTCGCCCTTGCCGCCTGTCGAAGACGTCCCCGGCGGGGCAGCCGCCAGCGTGCCATTCGACTGCAGGGCGCCCAGTTCCAGAATGGTACCGCTGGTGTTCACCGCACCGGCGTTCACCGCCGCAATCGCCGCATCCGCATTGGCCGCGCTCGATTTGAGCGAAAGAAAACCCGTCAGCGTTCCCACCGGCGTAATTGCAGCGCCGGCCTGGCCATACGGCGTGCAGTTGTCGTCGATCAGTCCTGGCTGCACAATGTTCTCGCCCAATGCAGCCTGATCGCTCCGCGCCATGACGTGATTGTTGCTCAACAGGTATTGCGCGCCAACACTGTTCTGAATCAGCGACCCCAGCGTCCCGCCGCAGCAATCCTGAATCTGGTTGCCGCTGGTGTCGTAGTCGTTGTTGTTCCCGCCCGAGCTGCCCAGTGAAACCGGCGTCGCCAGTTGCGCCTCGTGGCTCGCCGGATCGCTCGACACGCCCGCCGTATTCAGTAGAACCTCGCTCGTTGCCCTGGAGGACGAACTGCCCACCGTGGCCACAACCCAGGTGCCTGCCGTAGCCGAAATTGTTGCCGGCGCCGTGTAAGTAACCGTGCAGTAGGTGAATGCGGCGCTGCTGCGCGTGCAGTTGGCCGCGCTCAGCGAACCCTGTCCGCCGCTTGACCCGCTCACCGTGCTCGACAACGCGTACGCGATCTGCGTGCTGCCCCCGGCTTCAGCCAGGTAGCCGGTGATCGATAGAGTTCCGTTCGCGCCCAGAGCCGCATTCTCCGGCGTCAGCGGCTGCAGAAAGCCCGGCGTGACGGTCAGCACCGTGGTCGCCGTTGTGCCGGCATTCATGGATGCCGTCACCGTCACCGGCACGCTGTCCGCCGTGAGATAACTGGGCGGCGTATATTGGCCGCTTGCGGTAATCGTCCCCGCTCCGCTGTTTGCGTCGCCGCCGCTGACCTTCCACGTGACGGTCGCCGCGCCGCCGCTTGCCAGGGTCGCCGTAAATTGCTCCACCGATGCGCCAGATGAGTTGGTCGCGTTGCAGCCGGTGCAATTGGTGTCGATCGTCCCGGCGCCGGGAGCGATGGAAAAAGTTCCGTTCGACGAGTTGGCTGCCACGCCGCCGCCGCAGCCCGCCAACACGCACAGCGCCGCAGCCAGCGCCATCGCCAGTGTTCGACCTGCCACACACCGTAGCCGGGTAGAACGAAGTGGCGCGTTCACGCGTTTGATTCCGCGCGCTCGATCTTGGGTAGCTTGGCTTGAAATCTCGATCGGAGCTCCTGTTCACTTTCTCTGGCAATTCCGCCAACCGCACTCTAATGTTAGACCGCCTCACCCCGCTAAACGTTGCTTCCGGCATACAACAAAGGAGTTATCAAGAAAGGGGTTATCAACAAGGGGGTTACCAAGGCAGTATGCCCCCTGCGCATTAAACTTGTATTAAGGAGCGATCCCCTTGGACTATATCAATTTCGGAAACACCGGTCTCAAAGTCTCCCGCATCTGTCTCGGTTGCATGACCTACGGCTCTCCCGCCACCGGCAAACCCCTGCCCGGGCGCCAGCCATGGGCTCTGGGTGAAGCCGACAGCCAGCCCTTCTTCCGCCAGGCGCTCGACCTCGGCATCAATTTCTGGGACACCGCCAACGTCTACTCCGGCGGCGACAGCGAAACCATCATTGGCCGCTTTCTCCGGCAAAACGACATTCGCCGCGAGTCCATGGTGCTCGCCACCAAAGTCTGCAGTCCGATGCGCGAGGAACCTAACGGCAGCGGCCTTTCCCGCAAAGCCATCCTGTTCGAACTCGACCAGAGCCTCCAGCGCCTGCAGACCGACTACATCGACCTCTATCAAATCCACCGCGGGGATTACGAGACGCCGATCGAAGAAACGCTTGAAGCCCTTCACGATGCGGTCAAGGCGGGCAAGGTCCGCTACATTGGCGCATCGTCGATGTATGCGTGGCAGTTCGCCAAGGCACTCTATCTCTCGCGCCTCAATGGCTGGACGCGCTTCGTCTCCATGCAGAACCACTATAACCTTCTCTATCGCGAAGAGGAGCGGGAGATGATCGGCCTCTGCCAGTCCGAAGGCATCGCCGTGATTCCCTGGAGCCCGCTGGCCCGCGGACGCCTTACGCGCGCTTGGCAGAGCGAATCCACCAAGCGCGCAGAAAGCGATTCTTTCGGCAACAAGATGTATTCCACAACCGAAGAAGCCGACCGCAAGGTCGTCGACGCTCTCGGGCGTCTTTCCGAGCAGCGCGGAATTCCACGCGCACAGCTTGCGCTTGCCTGGCTGCTCTCGAAATCCGCTGTCACCGCACCGATCGTAGGGGCCAGCAAGCCGCACCATCTCGAAGACGCCGTGGCCGCGCTGAGCGTGAAGCTGACGGCAGAAGAGATCGCGGCACTGGAAGCGTCCTACATTCCGCACCCGGTTCTTGGATTCAGCTAAACAGCGGCGAACTCCAGTCGCGAGAAGCGAGTGTCGGATTTTTGCTATCCCATCCTGCCGCGATGAGGCAGGATGGGGACCCAAACTAACCCCTGTTCTTCCTCACGCGACCGAGAGCACAAGCTTGCCGAAGTGGCTTCCTTCTTCCATCCGGGTCAGGACTTCGCGTGCCTGGGTCCAGTGGAACTCCTCGCCAACCGGGCGCAGTTGCCCCAGCCAGACGGCCTTGTTCATATTCACAAAATCTCTGCGCGAGCCTACGTAGATGCCGTGAATGCGGGCCATTTTGTGCAGAATCGTGGGTATCGGGATCGGCTCGGCATTCTCGGCCAGCACACCTACTTGCGCTACGGTTCCCCCGGTCCGGATCGCCTTCAGCGAGCGCGCCAGCGTACCGCTTCCGCCCACCTCCACCACCAGGTCGACGCCTTCGCCGCCCGTCTGGTCCAGGACCCAGCGATCCCACTCAGGATGTTCGCGGTAGTTCAGGCCCGCATCCAGCCCCATGCCGAGGGCTCGCTCCAGCTTGGCATCGCTGCTTGAGGTGCCCAGCACCCGCAATCCCCTGAGCCGCGCGAATTGAAGCGCGAAGATCGAAACCCCGCCGGTTCCCAAGATGAGAACTGTACCTCCCGGTTTCAGATCGCCGGTGGCCAGCGCATTCCATGCCGTGACCGCGGCGCAGGGCAGGGTGGACGCCTCCTGATAGCTCAGATGATCCGGAATTCCTACCAGGCCGGTCTCCTTCAGAATCACGTAGTCTGCCAGCATTCCGTCCACATCCCCACCCAGCGCGCCTTTGGTGCGCACTGCCGTCAGCGGTCCATCCAGCCAGTTCTGCATGAAGATTCCCATGACGCGATCACCGGGCTTCCAGGCCGTCACCCCTTCGCCCACTGCGATCACTTCTCCCGCGCCGTCCGAGCAGGGAATGCGCGGCAACCTCATTTTGGGGTTGTATTTTCCCTTTACCACCATCAGATCGCGAAAATTCAAGGAAATCGCACAGACCCCAATCAGCACTTCGCCGGGCCCTGGGGTAGGCGTTGGCCGCTCTACAAACTCCAAGGAATCAATGCCAAAGGAAGAAATTTGCCAGGCGCGCACTTAGCTGTCCTCCAACGTTAACCGGAATCTATCTTCATCCCGTGGGACACAATGCCGGAAAAGACTCGTAGAATGAGGATATGGCTCGTGGTTCAAGAAAGTAAATCCGTGGAGGAACAGATGGCGAAAGTCTTACAGCAACCGGAAGTCGATCCTGGCAATCCTTTTGAGACCGAAGATGCCCGGCGTCTAGCCGCTTCGCACCGTGCCGTTCGCGAACGTGAAAAGCAGGCTCTCAACCTGCAACGTGAAAACATTCTGTCGCAGAAGACTTCGAGTCCCATGCGCCGCCAGGCCCTCGAAGCCGCGCTGGCTCAGATCGAAGGCCAGCTCAGCGCAATGGGCTAAACAGACCGCGGAAAAAGGGCGTGCAATTGATTCTGGCGCGACGTGGCGTTTTGCAGGGGCTAAAGCCCAGGTTTATTTTGCGGCATTTGCGGCACGACTAAAGTCATGCCCTGTTACAAGGCTCCTGAGTTTCTTTGTCCGAATGAGTTTTTCCGCAGCCTGTGAAGCCAACCCGTCGGGCGGGCTCTTAGCAAGCTACGGCTGGGCTAAAGAGAATCAAAAATGCAGGTTCAACAAAACAAATAACAATTACAAAATGTATACAACCCCACCCTAGCCACAAAAACAGGAACGTGGTGCCCCGACCCGGCCCAAGGGGCACCCCGGTACCCCGGCACCCAGATGGGGCACAGTTTCGTCTCCCGCGGGTCGGCAGCGCCGACGGGGGGTGGAGCGGAACCAAGGAAGATGCATCCCTCAGGTGCTAGACAGGCTGCCGAAAAACTCGAGGTTTCTCGTGAAACTGGCGGAAAGCGTTCCTCCGGGGCTGAAGCCCCCTGCTCCCAGCGAAATTACCGATCTACAACGGTGGTACTAATTGCCGGGAGCTGGCTTTCGCTTCTCCCACCGTTCTTCGTGACGATCGTCGCGGAAAACAATCGCGATGATACGGCCTTCCGCATCGCGCTGGGCAATGAGCCGCGAAAGGCTGGAGCCGTCGAAATAAAAAAGCTCACTGGGCGACTCTGCGCCCAGCTCGGAGATTTGGCCGTAACGGTCTCTGCCGTAGAACCGTTCGCCCTGCCAGAACAGGGTGAGGGCAGCGACGTTGTTTGGTTCGAAATACTCGCCAGCCAGGTTGTCGATCTGGGCCTGCGTAAGCCGGATTGCAGGCGGGTGGAGCGGAATGACGAGGCGCTCGGCCAGGGCAGGCGGTTCCATCTCTTTGCCTGCGCCGCGGGCGGATTTGGCCGACGGTGGAGGTTCGAGGCGGTGTTCCAGCAGCCAGCGTGGCAGCTCGGGTTCGTTGTAGGCGCGGGTCCAGCAATCGTGTTTCAAGCCCTGATAAAGCCAGAAGCGGATGTGGCCGCCGGCGGCCTTGAAGGCCTCGTACATCAGTTCGCTTTGGCGAGGCGCGACCACAGGGTCGTCTGTTCCGTGAAAGAGCCAGATCGGGGTGCGGCCCAGTGCGCGGGCGTATTCGGCGGGCAGAGTGGAGGCCTGTTGCCAGCGGGCCGGGGCATAACTCCAAAAGATGCCGCCGGCGGCAATGGCTACGGCAGCCCAGCGATGCGGATAAAGACGCGCCAGTTCCCAGGCTCCGTATCCGCCTAGCGAGAGGCCGGTGAGATAGGTGCGGTCGGGGTCGCCGTGAAACTCGGCTGTCTCGCGGTCAAGCGCGGCCATGGCCAGTTCCTGCGTACCGGGGTCGGTCCAATGCTGGTCCTGCGGGCACTGGGGCATGACGACGACGAAGGGCCAACGCTCGGGGTGGTCGCGCACCGCCTGGGGAAGGCCGAACTGGGTCTGCCACATGCCATCGAAACCGCGTTCGCCGCGGCCGTGGAGAAACAGAACGATGGGCCAAAGCCTTCTGTCGTCGCGGCGCCAGTCTTCAGGCAGGTAAACCTGGAAGCGGTAGGAGACGCCGCTCAACTCGATGCTGCGATTCAGGAAGCCCGTCTCCTGAGGGGGTTCAGTGTGGCTTTTGCGGTCCTTTGCGGCGGAAGAGAGGGCCATTCCGGGTGGGAGGGTCCAGGCAAGGGCAAGGCAAACTGCAAACAATCGAGCGAAACGAAGCATGGCTGAATCCAACCACCACTATATCCGGCCACCATATCCGGCAAGGCAGCAAATCGGGTGGGGAGAGGGGCTGGGTTCCCGATGGGTAACGGAGGCCGGACCGGGCGGGGCCACCCTAGGGTGCATCGACATATACAGAACGGATATGTTGGCTGCACCAAGTGTGCTGTCTTCGAATTTGATTGAAAAACAGAAGCAGATCCTTCGACTCACCACCCCCAAGCTGAAAAGCGCTTGGGGCCCCGTTCGCTCAGGATGACAATTTCATTATTTATCAAGTGTTTACGCGACCAGTATATGTCGATACAGCCTATTTTTCGATTCCAGGGCTTTTGGCGGGCGCCCACGATTTTCCTGCGTTTCCCTTGCGGATTTCTTACGATTCGCATGGAAGACTGAAGTTGCTATGCTGTATGCACCGATGACCACATTGGAAGCCGGAGCAACGCTGGACCACTATCGCCTGGAGGCGACTGTTGCCCACAGCGGAATGTCGACGCTCTACCGGGCTACGGACCTGCGCGACGGCAGGCAGGTGGCCATCAAGATTCCTCATGCGGAGATGGAGTCGGACCCGGTTCTGCTGGAGCGCTTCAAGCGCGAGCAGGAGATCGGCCAGGAGCTGGATCACCCCGGCATTGTAAAGACCTACGACGGGGAAGAGCGCAGCCGCCTGTATATGGTTATCGAGTGGGTAGACGGAAAGTTGCTGCGGGCGCTTCTGAATGAGAAACGCAAGCTGCCGATCGACCGCGCGGAGATCGTCGCGCTGGGCATTTGCGACGCTCTCGACTACATGCACAAGCACGGCGTGGTGCACCGCGACCTGAAGCCGGAAAACGTGATGGTGGACGAGTGGAACCGCATCAAGCTGATTGATTTCGGCATCGCCATGAAGGAAGACGCGCGACGCCTGACTTTTGCCGGCCCCTCGCCGCTGCTGGGGACACCGGACTACATTTCTCCGGAGCAGGTGAAGGGCCAGCGCGGCGACCAGCGCAGCGACATCTACGCACTGGGCGCAATGCTCTACGAGATGCTGACCGGCCAGCCGCCTTTCACCGGGTCAAACCCGCTGGCGGTGATGAACGAACGAGTTTTGAACGACCCCAAGCCGGCGAACAAGCTGAACCCCGCGATTTCGCCGCAGTTGCAGGAGATTCTGTATCGCGCGCTGGAGCGGGACCCGCGCCACCGCTACGCGACGGCCGCCGAGATGGCCTGGGATCTGGAACACCAGGAGCAGGTGGGCGTGGAAGAGGGAGGACACCGGTTGGCCTTGCACCAGCGCCTGTCCCTGGGCGGGCGGAAGATGCTGCTCTATGCGGGCCTGGCCCTGGTTCCGCTGCTCATCTTTGGCCTGATGGTGATGCTGGCGCGGCGGTAGTGCATTGAGCAGCCGAGCCGGTGCACGAATTTCAAAAGTAAAACATCGCACAATCGGCGTAGTCTTACGTCTTACACAGAGTGATGGCGGCGGCAAACCGCGCCTTCGGTCCGAGGTATCCGCATGAAACTTTTCAAAGCGAAAGTTCTGCTTCTGCTGTTGCTGCCTGCGACGATGGTGGCGCAAAAGAAAGAGAAGAAGCCCAGTCTTCCAGAGGTTTTTGAACATGCGCGCTTTGTGTATGTGGAAGCGATAGACGGAGAAGAATTCAATCCAGGCCTGGATACTGCGGACCGCTTGGCCATTGCCGACCTCAGAGATGCGATCAAGGCCTGGGGCCGCTACACCCTTACCGCGGAGCGCGAGAAAGCCGATCTGGTGTTCGTGGTTCGCAAGGGGCGGCTGGCCGAAGGACAGGCAGGCAACGTCAACAGCGGAATCGAAAACGGGGGCGGAATCGATAGCGGGCAGGATCCGCTGGGGCGTTCGCAGAGCGGGCAGCAGGCCGGACAGCAGGTCGGACAATTTCCAGGGCAGCAACGCGAGCGCGGACCTGGATTCGGCGCCGGCGGCGAGGCCGACCGGGAAGACGATCTGCTGAAAATTTGCCAGCTCAAACCCGATGGGAAGCTCAGCGGTCCTCTCTGGATTCATTCGTTCGCAAACGGCTTGGACGCTCCCCGGTTGCTTTTGTTCACGCAGTTCAAGGACGCTTTGGAGAAGGCTTATCCGAGCGCGCCAGCCAGTGCGCCTGCCAAGCCGTGAGGGGAGTTGGCGGGTCGCGCGCAAGGTGCGATTGCCGATCCATGGCAACCGGTTGAGTAGAGTTTGCCGCTTGAAGGTATGATGTTCTTTTGAGATTTTCCTCTCCTTGGAGTTTCCGGATGAAACGCTGCCGCCTTGGCGCATTTTCCTGTCTGATTGCAATCGCGGTTCTGGCCGCGCCCGCCGTGCTGACCAGCGAGTCGATTCCGCTGACCGTCGATGCCACCAAGACTCAACAGAAGATTTTGTACGTTCATGAAACGATCCCGGTTGAGCCCGGACCGCTGACGCTTTATTACCCAAAGTGGATTCCCGGCGAGCATGGCCCCGATGGTCCAATCACAAGCCTGACGGGACTCAAGTTTGAGGCGGATGGCAAGACCATTCCCTGGCAGCGCGATCTGAAGGATGTCTTCACGTTTCACCTGGAGATTCCTGGCGGAGTGAGCCATCTCGATGCGAAATTCGATTTCGTTGAACCGGAAGGCAATTCGGCAACGGACAAGCTAGTGGTCCTGGAATGGAATGACGTCATCCTCTATCCGGCGGGAACGACTGCTCAGCAACTGAGCTATTCAGCGAAACTCCTGCTGCCCGATGGCTGGAAGTTCGGCACATCGCTTCCCGTTGAAGATCAATCGGGCAGTCAAGTCTCGTTCAAGCCGATCTCACTGGATATGCTCGTGGATTCGCCGGTGATTGCCGGCGAGTATTATCGCGCCATCGACATTACGCCTCCCGGCGAACCCATCCATCATGAGCTCGATCTGGCCTCGGACAGCGAAGCCGCGCTGAACTTGAGCCCGGAAAACCAGAAGGAGTTGGTCAATCTGGTTGCCGAGACGGGCAAGCTGTTTGGCGCGCGCCATTATCGCGATTATCACTTCATCCTGGCTCTCAGCGATCATGTGGCGCACTTCGGCCTCGAGCATCACGAATCGAACGACAGCCGCCTGCCCGAACGCGCCTTGCTCACGCCCAATTCAGGCATGTCACTGGGGGGCCTGCTGGCGCATGAGTTTGTTCACTCCTGGAACGGGAAGTTTCGCCGCCCGGCCGATCTGACGGTGCCCTACTACGAAGAGCCCATGGAAACAGATTTATTGTGGGGCTACGAGGGGCTGACGGATTACCTGGGGCCGATGCTGGCCGCGCGCAGCGGCCTGTGGACCGCGGAGCAATATCACGAACACCTGGCCGGCATTGCGGCCGCACTCGGACCGGGACGTCCGGGCCGTACGTGGCGCCCGCTGCTCGACACTGCCTCTGGAGAGCCCGGCCTTGGCCGCGAGAGAGGTGGATGGTTCACCTGGCGCCGCGGCACGGATTACTACGACGAGGGCGACCTGGTGTGGCTTGAAGTCGCCACCATCATTCATCGCGAGTCGCATGGCGAGAAATCGATCGACGATTTCTGCCTGAGCTTCCATGGTGGTCCCAATAACGGCGCGGAGGTGAAGACCTATACCTTCGACCAACTGATGAGCGCGCTCAACGCGATTGTGCCTTTTGACTGGGCCAGCTTCTTCCACGCCAGGCTCGATTCCACTTCAGCGGATGCGCCCATGGGCGGCATCGAAAACGGCGGCTGGAAAGTGGAGTTCAACAGCCAGCCTGCAAAGTCGGAAGGACGCCGCGGCGCCGAGAGTGGCGATGTCTTTTCAATCGGGCTGCAGATTGCTCCCGACGGGACCGTAAGCGATGCAATTGTGGGCGGTCCTGCATTTGAGGCCGGTCTCTCTTCGGGGATGAAGATCATCGGCGTGAATGGCCGCGTCTACACAAAGGAAGTGCTCGACGACGCGGTCAAAGGCTCAAAAGAAAGTACGCAGCCGATCACGCTGCTGGCAGTCAATGACGATTACATCCGCACATTCACCATCAACTACCATGGCGGCGAGAGGCATCCGCATCTGGTTGAGGTCAGCGGCCAGCCGGATTATCTCGACGAGTCGATCAAGCCGCGCGCCGCAGGCAAGTAGCGTTTGTCGGGAGCGTCTGCCTTGAGTGAGGGCATGGATTCAGTCGTGCTCCAAAGGCAGGATTTGCGGAGGTGCAGCCGGCAGTGAAGACGATCCGCGTTCGATCGCAAGGACCCATTCGGAGAGCTCTGCGCGCAAGGGCTTGACGGCAATTCCTCTAAAATTCGCGGGGCAGAGTTCAAGCCGCTGCAGCGCTCTCCGCAACAGAGAGAGCGCTCCGGCGGAGTTTCCGGCATGAAGATGATGGAATGCGGCCGTTACCTGAATCAACGCCTGCAGAAAAGACTTTTCAGGTTCTTCCAGGGTCAGCCAGACGATCTCCCAATGCTCGTGCGCGAAAAAGAACTCGCCTCTGCTGTAGCAGGCAAGTCCCTCCGCGAGCGCTCCGCGATTCCAGTCGAGAGACACGCCTTCAGCATATGCGATCTCAGCCTTCGACGTTCCTGGCTTTGCGCAGCCGATCTTACTGCGGTGTCTGCGCAGTGGCTGTGGTCTGCTGGCCTTCAGTCTGACTGGATGCTCCGCCGCCGGCTGGTTGGCCGGCTGGCTGAGCATTATCCTGCCCTGTGGCAGGCTGGCCACCCGACTGCGGCGCAACTGCTGCCGGTGTAGCCTGCGGTTCCACATGGGCCGACTCGTAGCGTTGCAGCTTGTAGAAGACCGGCGTCACCTCGAACGGCATCTTGTCGCGGGCGTTCATGGGCGCATAGCGCTTGGCGTCCAGCATGTGCACCGAGTCGTCCCAGGGATCGACCTTGAGCCAGCTTCCCAGCGGCAAGGCTGCTGTCTGCGTCAGATCATCCCAGTTGATCTTGGGCGCCATCTTGCCAAGATCCGCCATCCACAGGGTTCCATCCGGCTTCAGCAGCGAGTCGCCCAGCGTGGGCGTGTTCAGCGCCTTCAGCACCTTCGACCGGTCGAGCAACTGCGCAAAGTAGAGCCCGGCATTGGCGAGCCGGTCCTTGTACATCGAGGCTTCGAGATACTCTATTGCCTTCTTGGAAGCGTCCGTGTTGTCGTGGTCCGAGTGATACATGTTGATGCGCTGGAAGGTCGACTCGTCGGGGAACAGCAGCCGGTCGTTGAAAGCATAACGGGTGTCGATATGGTGGCCCATGGCAATATGCGCCAGTTCCATCGAGATCACGCTGGCGATGGCTTCTTCGCTGGGCAGGCTGTCAAGCAGTCCCTTGCTCAGCAGGATGGTGTTACCCACCGTGGTCGCTTCCACCGTGTCGGTCAGCAGCACCCGGACATGAATCTGGTCGGTGAACGCCAGGTTGTTGGGCACGATCAGGTTGATCACGATCTGGCCCAGGACCTTGTCTTCATATCCGCCCTGATCGAGCGGCGCCACCAGGCCGGCTTCCACCAGCCGGTCGATTACATTGTTTTCGGCCTGCGTAATCCACATCCGCGAGGCCTGCAGCGGACCCACATCCTGGGAGTCGTTGCTGCGGTCCACCGCGTCATCCACCTTCACGCTCACGTTCTCGCTGTCGCGCGTAGGCAGCTTCAGCGAGTAGCCCCAGAAGTGCGTCTGCGCCTTCAGGCCGACGGACTTCGACGACTCGGTGCGCTGCGACTCTTCAACATACACGGCCACCGGGAGCCAGATGCCCGGCTGCACGTTCATCCGCCAACTGTCGAAGTGGAAATAGTACTTCGATGAGTCTTGAGTGGCTGCCCCGGTGTAGGTGCCGTTGAAGCGCACCACGTTGCCGCCCACATCCTCGATCCAGACGCGGCCGAAGAACCGGCCCATGCCATTCACCCTGGGATGCACGTCGAAGACCCAGGTTCTGACCGAGCCCAGAAACTCCTTGCGCACAAAGCTGAAGACGTAGTGCTGCTGGTCGAAGCCGGTTGGGTCGATGAACATCATCTGCATGAAGCCGATGTCGGAATAGGTGAACTTCTGCAGGCCCAGCAAGGTGCTCAGTCCGGTAATGGCGCCGAGAGATCCCTTGAAGAAGCCCTTCTTGGACGTCGACCGGGGCACGTAGCCCTTGTCGAAAAACGCCTTGCCGAAGTCCACGCGGCTCAAAATGAACTGGTCGTTCACCGGCACTTCATAGAGCTTCTCGTCCGGGCGCGTGTCCTGGATGTAGGTCTCCACCAGCGGCGTGCGCATCTTGATGTCTTTGATCAGCACCTTCTCCTGCGCGACGGATTTGTTGACGAGCGCCGCCTGTTCGGGGGTCAATTGGCGCGCCTGTTCGTACTTGGGCTGTTTCTTAGCGAACGCGCAGGACACGCTCAATGCAATCATCAGCAAGGCGAGGAAAAGTTTCCGAAAAGTCATGTCACACTCCTAAGCAATTTTTCATCAAGGTCCAAATCCGGCTGAGCTTACCACCCCGATATTGCCAGGCCATTCAGCCAAGTTGTTATTGGCAACAGCAACTGCTATGCCAACTGGAACGTGATGGTGATGTTGGTTGTCAAATCCACTGGCCGGCCGTCACGCGTGGCCGGTCGAAAACGTATTTGTTGCGCCACCCGGCGCGCCTCTTCATCAAGTCCGTGACCCAGTCCGCGCAACACGGCTTGCACCACCACCTGGCCGGAGGCGGTAAACGTAACGCGCAGCACCACGTCGCCCTGAACCTTCAACTGACGAGCTTCACCGGTGTATTGCACCGGCGGCTTTGAAATTACCTCGAGGTTGGTGGAGACCGGCTCAGCGACCACTCGCGGCACTACCGCAACCGCAGTCGCCGTGGGAATGCCGGCCGAGCCCACCTTTCCATATGATCCCGCGGTCCCGGTTCCTGTTGCGCCCGGAATACCGGCAGATGCAACCTTGCCAACCACTCCGGCGTTTGAACCGGATTTGAGTCCGTTTCCGATGCCAGTCGAACCCACAACTCCATGCGGTGCGACTGCGGGGCCCTGCATGCCGCCATAGGGATTGCCGATGGCCGCGATCGTAGCCGGCCGCGTGGCATTCGGATTAGGTATTGCGCCGAAGGTCTGGCCAAAGTGCACCGGCGCCGTCGAGGGTTTCACTCTATTGTCCTGCGCAGGCATCGCGGCAGTCAGCGCCGCCTTGGGCTGCGGGGCCAGAACAATCGCCGGCTTGGGCGCGGCCTTCACCTCCGGCAGCGCAACTTTGGCTTCCATCTGGATCGGCTTCGGCTCCGGCTTGGGCTTGGGCATTTCAATCTTCGGAGCTTCCATTTGCAACTTCGGCGGCTGCGGCGGAGGCGGCAGCTCGAGCGGCGGAGGCACCTTGACTTTTGGAGGAGGGGGAGGGGTGGGGGGAGCGATCAACTCCGTGAACTCGTACTTATGCACATCGATGACGTGCTTCACCGTCATGCTGACGACCAAAAGCAAAACCACGATCGAAGCATTGATCGTCGCGCTTACGATAAATGGCGCAGCACCGCCTTCCGGTTCGGGGAGCAGTCCGAAGTTGGTCCGACCTGGGGTGTATTTCACCGGCATAGCTACAGTCCTCGTCAAAAAATCCGCCGATTTGGCATTGCATCGCAATTCCGGCGCAGCCAAGAACGGAAGTATGGGGAACCTGGATGAGTCCGCTCGCGAAAACCTTGCGATTGAGTTGGACTTCTCCGCGAGCTTGATTCGAGCCATCGAGGCGCTTCATCTCGTATTATCCGCAGGAAATCATGAATCGGAATACCACAAAGTCATGTGTCGGCTGTGACCAAGGTACCGACTGAATGCCACAAAAGTTGTAGCGTGCAGCGCGCGGTCACATTCGACGCCAGGGAAGGCGCATCCGAACGGGGTGCACGTGCATGCCAATCCGAAGCGGTCTTGGTACAGGGCAATCGCATTTGAAAAAGCCTGCGTTGGGATTTGGAGAGATGCTTCATGCGAGGCACGGAAAAGGTCGAAAAGACACCCCAGGCGGCTCGAAATGTGGCAGGGGCTAAAGCCCGGCTTATTTGCGGCTATCTGCGGCACGACGACCCGGCCCGGCCCGGCCCAGAGGGCGCCCCGGCGCCCCGGTCGTGCCCTTTCAAAACATAGACGACCATCTGCGTGGCGGACACCACTGGTACCTTGGCTGTGTGATCTGGTAATTTCTGGCGGACGAACGCGGGCGGGGACGCCCGCGCGACAGCTTGAGGCGCAAGAATCTAAAGGTCAGGACCACCGAAAGTCATACTTGCCATCCAGGGCGCACCTCCGCGTCCCGTGGCAAAAAGAACTCGACTCTATTGCTTCGTTTCGATCAGCACGGCGCTAAGGGCCGGAACAAAGCAGTTGATCTGAGTACCGCTGGAGGAAAGGCTGTAAGGCGCGGCGGGATTGAAATCGCCGTTGGCAGCGATGGAGACGCCTTGAATCGTCACGCCGGAAGTGGCTGTCAGGCTCGGCCCTGTTGCCCCGGAAGAAAGTTGACTCATGGTCATCAACGAAGACGAGCGGACAGTTTGAGGCAATGAGATCGTCAACTGAAGATTTTGTGTTGTGTCCTTGTTGACAATCACCATCGTCAGATCGCCCTCGGCATTCTTGACGGCATACGCAGTGGCATTGGTAGAGCCTGCCGACAAGTTCGTCTCGCAGAGCGTTCCCTGCCCGGCAAGCGTGAAGAATGTCAGTCCGTAGAATTCCGGCCGCGCTTCGATCACAGCGCCGTTGTTGTCGGCGATCGGCGTGTAGCCATTTGCATTGCCTCCCCCGTGAAGATTCACGCCGGTGGCGCCACCCTGCGCACAATTGAAGAGAAAGTCAATGACCCAAAGAGCAGACGCATAAGAATCGCTGACGCCCACGGCACCGCCAGCGAAATAGGAGTTGCATTCTCCAATCCGGAAGGGTACGCCTATCGACTGACTTGCCGCGCCGAGCATTCCCAGGGCTTTCTGCAGGTTGGCATCGGGCGAAATGAGCTTGGCCGCGGTGGACGCCGATGAGCTCCCGTCGCCGCGGTAATAGTGCTGTGTAATTAGCGACAGACCTTTGCGGGTCACAGACTGCGCGAAGGGCACGGTCCAGGCCGCCACGTTGCTGCCAGAGGCCGGTCCCGTGACGGGAACTCCTGGGGTCGCGGTGAGTATGGCGCTGCGAAACTGGTTCCAAAGCGCTTCAAACTGGGCCAGCGACCAGTTGTCCGCATAATAGCTTCCAGCAGCGCCGTACCCGTCGCATTCATTCCCTATTTCGATGCCAATCAGCGACGAGCCAAGCTGTTGAGCGACATAGGCGACCTCGGCTGCGGCGAGAGCCGGGGTGGTTGCGCCCGTTGCCGCCCCTCCTAGATTGATGCCATAGATGCACTGCCAACCCGCTTGCTTCAAAAAGGCGGCGAGCGCATCAACGTCCGCCGGAGCAATATGATATCGCGTTCCGCCGGAGCCATTCGGAGTCCAAATGTACTGATCGACAGTATTTCCTCCGATGCGCAGGACACCGGGGCCAAGCAGTTGAAAGAGGCCAACGAGATCTGTGTTGGCTGCGGTAAAAAGCGGCTCGCACATGGCCGACTTCTCGTACGAGAGGCCCGCAAACCCCGAGCCAATGGCGCCGGCGTTATTGGCCGTCACGCTCAGCAGCGCCTGGGACATCGGGCCGGTTGGAGCGGGCTGCGTACTGGCGGCCGGTAGCACGTTGATTGGGCTGGCTGAAGCCAACTGCGCCTTGTTGCAGCCCGAGAAGACGACGGTCGCTGAAAACGCGGCAATTCCCTTGAGCAGTTGCCGGCGGGAGAGTTCAATGGAGGGAGTTGAGTTGAGCATTGAGCCGATCGGAGCGATGGTTTCGCTATATCCAAGTAGATCGGCAAACAAGTCTCATCTCAAGACCATTTGGTACTCATTAATCCCATTATCTTGTAACCACTTAGCGCGTTACCGAAACGGTCAGATTGGAGATAATGTGCGTAGATTTTGTAGTCGGTATGAGGGCATTGGCGGGGCTCATCGGGCGCGAGTCCGTCCAGGCGTCCCAGGCGGGGATTCGGAACATGACCAGGGAGTCATTCGCTGCATGGAGCGAGAATCTGACACGGATCAGAAAGATGGCTGCGTGGAAATTGCTGACAGCTCAGTAGATTCAGGCCATCGAAAGCGATTTCCGAATGGCCTCTCCATCTAAATAGTGGCCCGGCTCCATGGAGAACCGGGAGCGCTTTTAAAAAAAGCCCATCTGCATACCAAGCCGAAAAGAAATCTTCTTGCTACTTCCGTGGTACGGGCCAGTACCAATCGTGGTACTGACCCGTACCACAGAACGCTCTAAGCTGAGGTTACTTCCGGGTGCCTTGGGGTTCCCGTGCTGGTTACCAACGTTTCAAGATTCCAGCCCCTAAGTAGCCTGGAGTCTGAAAAGTTATCCGTCAGGATTTTTGCCATGTTCTCCAACGCAGAGAGATCGCCAGATGTTTCTGTCCTTGATGCTGAAAACAGCCGCGCGGACAGCGATGCTCACAGTGCGTTTCAAGGAGTCCCG
>Ga0181517_10000650_pt1 | contig 45165 bp, 36 predicted proteins | sample PEATcosm2014_Bin_31_FD_119748 | JGI IMG/M metagenome (GOLD analysis project Ga0181517, IMG submission 119748) | Peatland microbial communities from MTU Mesocosm Facility, Houghton, MI, USA - PEATcosm2014_Bin01_30_metaG | ecosystem: Environmental > Terrestrial > Soil > Wetlands > Peat | place... | reverse complement strand
AGAATGCGGCTGTCGTCGCTCGCGGGGTCGCGCGTGGCCAACACCACCACCGGCAGATTCTCGTCGATCAGCGCGTTGGGCCCGTGTTTCATCTCTCCCGCCGGGTAGCCTTCGGCGTGAATATAGGAGATCTCCTTCAGCTTCAAGGCGCCCTCGAGCGCGATGGGGAAGTGCACGCCGCGCCCCAGAAAAAGGAAATCGGTGGCGCGGTGCAGGTCGCGGCCCAGCGCCTCGTAGACCGCGTCGTGCGAGAGTATGGTTTCGAGCTTGCCCGGAATGTGGAGCAGTTCCTGGACCAGGCGCCGGGACGCGGCTTCATCCACGCTGCCGTTCGACTGCCCCAGGTACATCGCCAGAATGAACAGCGCGGTCAACTGGCAAGTGAAGGCCTTGGTGGAGGCCACTCCAATCTCGGGACCGGCGTGGGTGTAGATGGTTCCGGCGGCCTCGCGGGTGATCATGGAACCCACCACGTTGCAGATGGCCACGGTCTTGGAACCCTTATGCTTGGCTTCGCGCTGCGCCGCCAGGGTGTCGGCCGTTTCGCCCGATTGCGAAATCACCACGGTGAGCGTGTCCGGCGGGACAATCGGGTCGCGATAGCGGAATTCACTGCCGTAATCCACCTCGACCGGAATGCGCGCCAGCCTTTCGATCATGAACTTCCCCGCCAGGCCCGCGTGCCAGCTCGTTCCGCAGGCGATAATCTTCACCTGCTTGAAGCGCGTAAACTCCTGCGGACGAATATCCATCTCGTCCAGAAAAACCCGCCCCGTCTCCTGTCCCACGCGGCCCAGCGTGGTATCGCGGACGGCGCGCGGCTGCTCGAAGATCTCCTTGAGCATGAAGTGCTTGTAGCCGCCCTTTTCCGCCATGATGGGGTCCCACAGAATATGGGAAACCTGGCGGTTCACCGGACGGCCGTCGAGATCGCTAAGCCGCACGCCTTCGGGCGTGAGCACGGCCATATCGCCGTCCGCGAGGAAGAACATGTCTCGGGTATAGCTGAGGATGGCGGGAACGTCGGAAGCGACGAAGTACTCGTTGTCGCCGATTCCGATCACCACCGGGGGCCCGTTGCGCGCCGCCACAATCTTATAAGGATCGGAGCGCGAGATCACCGCCAGCGCGAAGACCCCCGTGATCTCCTTTACCGCCGCGCGCACGGCCTCTTCCAGGTTGCCGTGGAAATGCTTCTCCACCAGGTGCGCGATCACTTCCGTGTCGGTTTCCGTTTTGAAGACATGGCCCTCGGCCGTGAGGAGCTGTTTGAGAGGCAGATAGTTCTCGACGATGCCATTGTGCACCACCACGATATCGCCGTGGCAGTCGCGATGCGGATGCGCGTTTTCTTCGGTGGGCCGCCCGTGCGTGGCCCAGCGGGTGTGGCCGATGCCGAAGGAGCCATCGAGCGGGTTCAGCCGGATGGCGTCTTCCAGATTGCGCAGCTTGCCCTGGGTGCGGCGCAGCTCCAGCCGGTTGTCGTCGGTATAGACCGCGAGCCCGGCCGAGTCGTAGCCGCGATACTCCAGCCGCTTCAGCCCTTCGAGAATGATGGGTACCGCCCTGCGATTTCCGATGTAGCCGACGATTCCGCACATGAGCCCATTATAGGAGGCTGGCCCGCCGCCGGGCGCCTTCCACTGCGCGAAATGCTACCCATCGATTATTTCGATTCGGTACTCCTCGATCACGGGGTTGGCGAGGACTTCCTGCGCGATGGTCTCGATATCCTTCCGCGCCTGCTCCACCGTCACGCCGGCGGCGATGCCGATGTCGAAGAACTTTCCCTGCCGCACATCCACGATGCCTGGATAGCCAAGGCCGTGGAGCGCCGATCGGACCGTCTGGCCCTGCGGATCGAGGACCGTCGATTTCAAAGAGACAAATACGCGCGCCTTCATGGGGAACCCCAATTATCGCACGGCCCCGATTCGTCTGTATCCCGGTATGTGGAATCTCGGAAGATAACTTCTAATTCTCCGCGTCAAAGACGCCACTCAGTCCATGGCCGCTACCGCGTCCACGGCAAAGCCCGCGTCGAGCGAGGGCAGGCTTTCGAAGACCAGCAGGGTTCCGGCCGGCCCCTGCGCCGGGTCGAAAAACTCCGCCCGGATCTTGCGCACCTGTCCGGCCAGCCCGGCGGCCAGCGGGTAGTAGTGCACGCAAGCCACGTCGCGTATGGAGGCTCCGGCCTGCTCCAGCGCGCCCCGCAAGCGGGCAAACGCCAGTTGCGAGTCTTTCTCTTCGTACCCGAAGGAAACCTGCGATCCGGTGAGGGCCACGCGAGGCGCCGCCACCAACGCGACCTGCGATTCGCCGGGGTCGCGGGAACCGGCGTCCGCGTCCAGGAGCCGCAGCCGCGAGCCCGGATCGCGTGGCAGCCGCGCCACCGCCTCGCAGGCCGCCAAAGCCGCGTCGGGCGCGCGCTTGGCCTGAATGTAGTCGAGCGCCGCCTTGGGATACTCGGCCTCCACCAGCGCCCGCGACGCGGCCAGGTTCTCGAGCGAACTGAAAAAGCACGTCACCCGCAGCACGTCGCGCGGTTCGGCGCCGGCGGCGCCGACGGCTTGCCGCAGCGCGGCCAAAGACCGGGCCGTTAGCGGCGCAACCGGCCCCATCGGATCTTCCGAACTGGCCACCCGCCCCGATATCCAAGCCAGGCCGTGCGGGTTCACCTCTTTCCGGGCCGTGGTTTCGGCCTCCAAAACCACCTGCGCCCCGACTAAAGGCAGCATCCCCGTCTGCACCAGGCTGAGCGATGGCAGCGGCTGGCGCCGTTCGCTGAAGGTCTGGCTCACCAGGTCGCGAACGCGGCGCAAGTCCCCCGAGCCGGCCACGAATGCGCGGATGTGCAGCACCGTCTCCCCGGAAGCCTGCCGGCTCAACTCCCTTAGCGCATCGCGAACCTGCTGCGATAGCAGACCCTTGGTGGAAAGCGGCGTAACGTGAAACGCCAGTTGGCGCGTCTCACCCACCACCGCCAGGGGCAGTTCCCTGAGCGGCTCCAGGGTCTGGGTCTTCTCCTTCTTGCCTTTGTTCTTGCCTTCCCAGTCGATCTCTTTCTGCTTCGTATCGGGATTCTGAGCGGGCCAGGCGGCCATCGCCGCTAGTGCCAGCGCGGCGAGCGCCAACATCCGGACGGCGCTCCAGCGGGACCTCGCGCGCGGCATGCGCATAATACGGATTCTAGCAGACCGCGAATTCGGGCCCGCCGCGCGCTGTACGATGAAGGAAGAAACGGAGCGCTTATGACGACTGGCCTGGAGAATCTGGAGCCCAAGTCCCTGTGGAGGCACTTCGAAGCCCTTTCGGCGATACCGCGCGCCTCCGGTAACGAGGCCGCCGCGCGGGCCTATGTTCTGGCCCAGGCCGCCCGCCTGGGCCTGAAGGCCGACACGGACCGCGTGGGCAACGTAGTGGTCCGCAAGCCCGCCCGTGCGGGGCGCGAGGGCGCAGTGGGAGCCGCTCTGCAAGGCCACCTGGATATGGTCTGCGAGAAGAACGAAGGCACGGCGCACAATTTCGACGCCGACCCCATTCGCCTGGTCCGCGACGGCGACTGGCTCAAGGCCGACGGCACCACGCTCGGGGCGGACAACGGCGTCGGCGTAGCCGCGGCGCTGGCTATGATGGAGAGCCAGGACGTGGCTCACGGCCCGCTCGAGTTCCTCTTCACCGTCGACGAGGAAAGCGGCCTCACCGGCGCATCGGAATTTCCCGCGGGGGTTCTCGAGTCGAAGTATTTCCTGAACCTCGACGGCGAGGAGGAAGGCACGCTGTGCATCGGCTGCGCGGGCGGCCTCAACACTCTCGGCCGGCGCGAGCTGGAAATGCGGCCCGGCGGACCGGCCGGCGGGTGGCGCATCAAGGTCTCCGGCTTGCAAGGAGGCCACTCGGGGCTGGACATCAACAAGGGCCGCGGCAACGCCATCGCCATCCTCGGCCGCACGCTCCAGGCCCTGGCATTGCCGATGGGCGTGGCCACCGTCAAGGGCGGGAGCAAGCCTAACGCCATCCCGCGCGAGGCTTCGGCTTGGGTGCTGGTGGAAAGCGGGCGCGAGGAGGATCTGCGGCGCGTGGTGGCGGAGGCGGAGGTCGAGACGCGCGCCGCGCTCGGAAGCTTCGACCCCGGCGTGAAGATTACCGTGGAAAGCGCGCCGCACCCCGGGCGGGTGTTCGCGCGCCCCGGGGCCGACCAGGTGGTGGGACTGCTCGCCAGCCTGCCCCGTGGCGTTCTGGAGATGAGCCCCGACGTCCCCGGCCTGGTTCAGACTTCCACCAACCTGGCCATCGTGTCCGCCGAGGACGGGCTCGTGGAAATCGAAACCAGCCAGCGCAGCTCCATCGAGAGCAGCAAGCTGGCGGCCGGCCGCATGGTCACCACCATCCTGCAATTCGCCGGCTTCGAGGCGCGGCGAGCTGGCGGCTATCCCGGCTGGAAGCCCGAGCCGTCGAGCGACATCGTCCGCCAGGCCCAGAAGGTGCACCGGGAAATCCTCGGCACGACCCCCGAGCTGGTGGCCATGCACGCCGGCCTGGAGTGCGGCGTCATCGGGGAAAAGCACCCCGGCATGCAGATGATCTCGTTCGGGCCCCATATAGTGGATGTCCACAGCCCCAGCGAGCGCCTCAAAATCTCATCGGTAGAGCCATTCTGGAAGTTCCTCAAGGGCCTGCTCGAGAGCCTCTGAGATTACGGCGCCACCATAATCGGCGCCTGCCAGAAGGCCGCCTTCTGGTCTTTGGGGTCCAACACGCTTACCTGGCAGGTATATTTGCCCGGCGGCAGCTTACTCATGGCTATGCTGAATTTCAGGGGCACGGTTTTCAGCTTGTTACTCAGCCCCTCGGCCACCGGCAGCGGAGCAGTCTCGAAGACTCTGGCTTGCCCGCGGTAGAAAGTCACGAACGCCACCAGCGGCTGCAAGGTTTCGGCGTTCGGTTCGTAGGCTTGCAGGTAGACGTACATGTCGCGGCTCCGGCTGAACACGCGCGTCACGCTGGGAATGGTCTTCTGGCCATCCTGCACCAGCGGATTGGAGATCTGCGCCTTGTCTTTCCCGGCGGTGAAAAGGGCGTCTTTGAGCTCGATGCGCTGGCTGCTCAGCACCACGCTGCTGATGGGAATCCGCTGCGTCTCCTTGTTCAGGTTCGGAATCACGAACTTGCTGATGTAAGTGCCGATGCGGCCCGTCTCATCGTCGCGCGCCAGAACCTTGATGGTATAAGATCCCGGCAGCAGCGTGTATCCGGTGTCGTACTGGATCTGTTGCTTGACTAACTCGGCGGCCGTCGATCCGCTCAACTCCATATCTACCTTGTCGCGGATATTCTGTATCGTGGACCCGTACTCGTTCTTGATTTCGCCGATGAAATCGATGTGCGTCCTCTCCGCGCCGCCGCGGCGCGCCCGCGCCAGCTCGCTGCCGGGAATCTTCATCACCACCGGAACATAGTACTCCGCCCGGTTCAACTGGAAGTAATTCACTTCCATGGCGATGGTGAGGTCGGTGATGGGGTCTTCCAGCCTGAGCGCATCTTCCAGTTGGCGCTCCTTGTCGGCGGCGTTGAACTTGCCGAACTCCTTGCCCGCCAGGTAACCCTGGCGGAAGTCCAGCTTCGCGGAAGGAAACTCCTTGAGCGTAATGGCGACCCTGCGGAACTTACCGTCAAGCGCCCCATTGGTGGAGTAGTAACCGATCACATAGTAGCTGGACATGGCCTTTTGGGCGTTCACGATACCGAGCGCCAGGTCGTTGTTGTCGAACATGGCCTTGCCGCCGGTATCGGTGGCGATGGCGTAGAGCGCGTCTTGCGATCTTTGAAGGCTGCTGGCCATCGCCATGGCGCCGGCGCCCGTGTAAGCGCCTGAGCCGCCCGGCGATCCTCTGGTGGCGTCGCCCATGGGCGCCGACGCCACCAGCCCTCGCGCGTCGATTGTCCAAAACGCCACGTTGGCGCGGATGGCGGCGTTCTCGGTGGCGCGCAATTGCGCCTGGTTGTCCACCCCGTTGAGGGTCATCCCGCTGGCGAAGTAAATCAACGCCTTCTTCTCCGCCAGGCGGCCGAGCATTTCCACCGCAGTTTGCAAGGCCGCCATCTGGCGGTCGGTGTTGAATATGTTGAACTCGCTATCGTCCTGGCCGAAAGCGGCTCCGGTATCGGGCGTGCTTGCGTCGTCCGCGTTTTCGTCGAGCCCTTCCGTCGCCACCGCGATCTTCTCTATGGTGGAACGCAGTTGATCGCGGTCGCCGGTAAAATCCTGCCGAACCTTGATTGCCCCCTCGCTGTACTCCATTATGGCGACCCGGTCCGCCGCGGTGATCTGGGTGTTGACGAACTTGCGCGCCGCGTCGAGGGCGCGCAACTGGTCGGGAACCTGCATGGCGCTCAAATCGAAATAGAACACCAGCAGGCGGCGGTTGCGGTATAGGAAGTCGCCCGGTTTCTCGGCCGCTATCTGAGCGGGGGCGCCCACGGCGGCGGGCGGCGGGGCGGGCGCGGGCACGGCGGGCGGCGCCGGCGCCGGCGCCGAGTCCGGCCGCCGTTCCAGCTCGGCCAGCGGCACATCGTCCAGCTTCTGATACTCGAATAGCCGAATGGTCTGAGGGACCTTGTCCTCGGTGACCACGAAATCCTCGGGTCGTAGTCCCTCCACCGGCTTGCCGTTCTTATCGGTGACCGAAACGTCTTCGATCACGAACGCAACCTTGGTACTGAAGTTTGGGACCACGCCATCCTGCCGCGGCGGCGGCTGTTGCGCGCCGGCCAGTGTAAATGCGAGCAGAATGGCGGCGATGTAAGGCAGGCCTCCTGGCCTGCCTCCCCCCGCCGATAGGCAGGCCAAAGAACCTTTTTGTACCCAGGCCATACTTAGAACCTCACCCGCACGGTAGTCTGTAACTTACGCATGCCGTTAGCCGCGCTCGGCAGCCCGAATTGCGAATTGAGGGTAGTCATGTAGCTCCCGTAGGTAACATGGTTGAGAGCGTTGGTGGAATCCACCCGAAAATCCGCGCTCACCCGGTCGCTCACGCGGAAGGTACGCGCCAGCGAGGCGTTGAGCGAAAACTGCGCCGGCCCGGTGATGGAGTCGCGGCCCGCGTTGCCCCACTGCCCCACCCCAGGCGCAGCGACCGCCGCGGGGTTCAGGAACAGGCCCGGCGGCGCGGCGTAGAGCGAAGCCCCAGTGTAATCCGGCCGGATGCTGCCGCTCACGCCCGTGCCGCTCACCACGCTCTGGTAAATGGGAGTCAGCGGCAGGCCGCTGCCGGCGGTAATCGCGCTAAGCACCGTCCAGTCTTTGAACAGGCCGCCCGTCCAGCCGCTCATCAGCGATCCGCCCCGCAGCCCCATGCCGCTGGTATACTGCGCCGAAGCGCTCACCAGGTGGCGCTGGTCGAAAGTGGAGAGGCCCCGCTCGCCGGCGAGGTTGAGCCAGTTTTGCGCGACTACCGCGCTCCCGCCCAGCGCGGCGTCGTCGATGGCCTTCGAGTAAGTGTAACTCACTTGCGCCGTGACGCCGCTGTGCAGGCGCCGCCGCAACTGGAACTGCCCGGACTCTTTCGTCGAGTTACCGTTGGAAGTCAGATAATAATATCCGGCCGGACATAGAGGGCAAGGGTCCGGGGCGCCGGTGGGATAGGTATTCGGCAGAAACTGCTGCTGTCCGCGAGTCCCTTTGATCCCCAGATAGGTCGCGCTCCCCACCAGAGACCCCGGCAGATCGCGCTGGATGCCCACCTGCCAGTTCTGCGAATATCCCACGTGGAAATTCGGATCCACCGCGAAGGTGTTGGTGGTCACGTTGGGCGGCGCCGTAAACCCGCTGGCCAGAGTCAGCGGGTTGGAAGCCGTGTTCTCGACGCTCAGGCTTTTCGAAAGAGGCGATTGCTGCGCCATGCGCGTGGCGATCGACTGATAGATGGAGGTGTCGTAGTAAATGCCGTACCCCGCGCGGACCACTATCGACGACGCGGGCAGTGGACGCCACGAGAGCCCTATGCGCGGCTGGAAGGCGTGCTTATCGGGGTGCACCAGCGAATCGGGATACCGCTGGCCGGTGAGCGGGCCCACCGGGTCGTCGGCCACCACCGGCGCCACGGCGGAAAACTCCGGAGCGATATCGAGGTTCACCAAACGGCCATAACGCTCGGTAATCGGCGAGTTATATTCCCAGCGCAGCCCGGCATTGACCGTGAGGTTCGATCTCCACCGCCAGTCGTCCGCCACATAGCCGTCGTAAGAGGCGGCGCGCAGGTACTTATCGGCGTTGCCGTAGGCGATCGAGCTGGCGTCCGGAATCCCCAGCAGGAAACCGGCGAAATCGGTGCCCGCGGCCGCGCCCGTGAAGGTGAATGTCCCGCGCGGGTCCTGCTCGGAAAGCAGATTGGACTGCTGGCGCCGGAAATCGGCGCCGGTAGTGACGTTGTGCGCGCCATGCGACCAGAAAAGCGAGGCGGAAACGCCCGCCGTCTGATTGCGCGTAAAGGAGCTCTGCGCGTCGTTAAGCGATGCGATGCCGCTTCCGAAGTTGAGCGATGGCGGTCCCCAGTTGGCCGGCGTTTGATCGTTCCCCGCGATGCCCGCCATGCCCGATATGTTCCAGCGGTTGGCGAAGTAAGGCGTCACTCGGCTGGATTGCCGGCTATACTGGCCGCCGAATGTCGCGTAAGCGCGATTGGAAATGCGCCGCATCCAACTCACCGACGTGGTGTATCCCAGGGAATTCGTGCCGTCGAGAAAACCCAGGTAACTCGTGCTATCGGAGCGCACGCTCTGCATGGCGAATTGCCCCGAGACAGAGTTCTTTTGCTTGATGGCTTTGTTGGCGCGCATTTGCAGGCTGTCGGTGTGAGTGGGAGAGACCAGCGGAATCTGGTAGTTATAGCGCGCCCCGCCGGCGAAGTTGGCGGCGGGATATAAACCCATCAGAACCGTCGCCTGCGGGCTAAAGCGGTTAGTCGGAACGGCGTCGTTCGGGAACGGCTCGCCGGTCGCCGGGTCGGTCGCCACCACCGGCCGGCCCTGAGCGTTGAGCGACTGCGAGAAATCGCCGCCGCGCTGGAGGTCCGTGGGAACCAGGCCGGTATAAGTGGAGGCGTTGCGATTGCGGGTCCACTGGTAGTTCAGTGTCACGTTCGGACCGCGCGGCATCACGTGCGGAATGTTGAGCGGCCCGCCCAGTGACAGCAGCCCCGTAGCCTTGGTATAGGCAGGCTTCGCCGTATCCTGGCCGGTGAGCGAAAACGCGCGCGCATCGAGCGAGGAGTCGTCGAAGGTGAGCCCCACGTTTCCGTTGTACTGGGACCGCCGGAACCGGTTATTGCCGAACGCGGCCGACTGCGCAAACGGGGAAGCGGCGCCGTTGTTCACGCTGCCGTTGATCAGAAATCCGTCCGACGGCGCCGGGCTGACTTCGTTGGGCCCGGCCGAAAGGGAATCCGGCGCCAGTTTTGCGGCGTCGGCCGAAGCGTTCAGGTCCGCGCGCTGGAAGCCCGAAGCCGTGTTGGCGGGCTGTGGAGCGGCGGCCTTGGAGGGCTTCTTAGCCGGCGCGGCAGGCGCGGCAGGCGCCGCCAGAGCTTGCGCGGCGGTCGCGGCCGGCGGTGGCGCCACCGCGCCCATCTGCTCCAGCGGCAGCAGCTTCAGTTCCCACTCCGGCGCCGGCGCCTGCGCGGTGACGGCCACTTCCCGCTCCAACGGGGCGAAGCACAGCATCTCCACGCGCACGTTCCACACCCCATCCGGCAGATCGGCGAAAAAGTAAGCCCCCTGCTGATCGGTGATCGCGGTAAAGCGCTTATCCGCCTGGGTAGCAGTGACCGTGGCGCCGGGAACCGGCAGCCCGCCGAACTTGACCATCCCATGATGTTCGGAAGCGAAAGCCAGCGAACAAAACGCCACCAAAGCGGCGCAAAGTGGGACAGACCATCGTTTCTTGTGGTCTGTCAGTCCCGACGGGCGCCACAGAGTTGACAGAGTCGAAAAAGCACCCAAAGGGCTTGTCATGAAATGGCGCCTCAAACCGCTCCCTGACGGTCGCGGCTCGTTAAGGGTTTGGCGAGCCGCGACCGTAAGGGAGCGGTCGCGCAGAGCGCCCCTCAATTTCTTCAAGAACTCTCGCGGGCTGGAGCCCCATCCCAACAGATGACGAAAACCGATCGTCTGTCCCACTGAGCGGCAGGTCACCGGCCGGAGAAATGCCGCCACGGATGCCGGCATGGCAGGCCAGAGGCCCGCTCTACGGGAAGCGTCGGGGTGGAATGCTTTTGTATCGCGCACTCAGTTCTCCGTGGGAACCTTCTCGGCCTTATCCACCACAACGTACTCGATGGGCGCTTTGCGCGGATCCAGCTTCAGCCCCAGTTGCTGGATGGAAGTGAAAATGGAAGCCGTGGGAGCGGTCTCCGGCGCCGGCGCCGGCGCGCCGCCCGCGGGACCGGGGCTGCCAATCACCGTCATCTTCATCCCCACCATCTCCTCCGCGGCGGCTTCGAGCGAGATGTCGTACTCGCCTTCGATTCCGGTCATGTCCACCACGGGGCGGTCCATGAAACTGGATAACATGTCGGCCAAACCCGCAAGGGTGCTCCCTCTGGCCTGCAAATGCGTCGCGCCGTTCGAGGTCATGCTGACCATCGCCCCGCCCTTGGCCATGGCCCCGCCCGAGCCGCCGCCGCCCCCGCGTCCGGCCGCGGTGGCAATCCTGCCCGCACCACCGGGAGGAGGCGGCAGCGGGTCGCCTGCTTGGTTGAAGGTAAAGACCGGCGAGGCGTTTTCGTCGTATTTCGTCAGCTTCGGCCCGTTCTTCCCCACCATGATCGCGTACACCGATTGCTCCTTGGTCTCGCGGTGCACCTTCATCTGAAACCGGTCCGCCAACAAAGCTCGCAGCATGGCCGGAATCTGCTCCTTGGCGACGCCGTCGGGCACTTTGGCGACGATGTCGTAGCGTTCCGAATCGAGCCACGAAGGACCCGTGATCTGGTAGCTCTTCACGTCGTACGCCTTCGCCAGGACCTGCTTCAGGCTCACATTGGTGTAGTCCACCTGTCCCGCGTCACCGCCCATCCGTATCATCACCCGGCCGTCGGTTTGCGGCGCCGCCGGCTTGACCGACGCCACCTCAAAAGCCGGCGGCGCCGCCTGGCCGAACAGCCCGCAAGACGCCAAAATGGCTCCCCCAATGCCTGCAGCGATCCTTTTCATCCAATTCGTCTCCCCAAAAAAACTCCGCCGCCGTCCCCCGCAGGCGCAAAACTCCCTCTTCCATATAGACGCCACTGGTATATCAATTATGACGAGAATCCCGGAAAATCGTTCGGGGCGTTTCGAACCGGGTGGGACAAGCCTCCTGGCTTGTCGATCCGAGCGAAGCTCGGACGCTTCGCACGGGCGGCCAGGCTGCCGCCCGGTCGCCTTGACAAGCCTGAAGGCTTATCCCACGGCGGGCCCGGCACGGCTGGGGCACGCCCGGCCCGCCGGCGGCGCGATAAAGCGCTATCGCAATTGCGAAATGGCGCCGCATTTCTCCGTGGGAACCTCCTCGGACTTATCGGCACAATATGCTAAACAGTCGAACGCGTCCTTCCGGGCGCATCTCCGCTCTCCGCGGCCGTTCGCGGGTAAGCAGTTTGGATGCCAGAGCCTAACTGCAACGAAATAGCCGGGTACGATTCCCTTCGATGTGAAGATCCGGCGCCAATGGGATCTGAAAGCACGGTCGCCATCCGCCCTTCTGCCTCTTGCGATCGGTTCGACCGCACACGCGCCAGCGGTTTTACCCTTATGCATCGCACTCGTTCAGTTCTCCGATACCGGAATTGGGTAATTGGTCACTCGAATACTCCCCCAGTTTTCTCAAAAGGCGGAAATCTCCCGTCCCTCTCCGCCGGACCCCCGCTGTCGAAGACCTTGGAGCTACCGAAATCAATTCTCCGAGGGGACGCGTTCCACGTGGTCGATCACCAAAATATCGAAAGCGTGCTTAGCGCCCTGCAGCTTGAGACCCGCAGCCTCCAAGGCTCCGAAAATCGAATCCACCTTTACCGCCGCATCGCGCGGCGGGAAGTCAGCGACACCCGGGTTAGTCCGGCCAGTGGGCAAGCCGCCGGGTGGTACCCATTGCAGGTCAATATCATAGACCCCGGTGAGGCCGGTCTGGTCAACCACGGGACGGTCGATGCTACGCTCCACCACGTCGTCCTCGGGTTGTCCCCTGGCTGCCCTGAAGGCTGCCATGCCCGCCGCGGCATTCGCAGGGCCGCGCAAAAACTCAGCCAACTGCCCCAGCGTACAGGCGCTGCAGAAGAGCTGTCCGGGCCGCCCCCCTTCCCCCCCCTTCGAGACGTCGGTCGTAGATGGTTTCAATTTCACACCCTTCGTATCGAGGACCAATTCGTAGACCGACTCCACTTTCTGATCACGATGTAGGCTAAGCTTGAACCTATCAGCAAGCAATTTCTGAAGCATCGCCGGAGTCTCTTCCTTGGTGGAACCGGCGGGCAGTTTCGCCGCAATGGCGAAGTATCGCTCACCTATCCAGCCTGGACCTGATATCCGATCCTTCTCGATACCGTAGGCGAACGAAATCAGCCCTGTCATTGTTATGCTCGACGCTTCGAACCGAGCGGCATCGCTGCGAAGGCGAGCTTGCCCGGATGCGACCGCGAAGGGAGCCGGTCGCGGCGCCGGCTTTACCGACGCAACCTCAAATTCGAATTGCGGCGGCGGCGCCGTCTGGCCGAACAACCCCGCCGCGATGGGTCCGGCCACCGCTCCGATGGCTGCCACAGCCAGTAGCAGTTTTTGCGCGAAATTCAGCTTGTGAAAGATGCGATTGGTCATGATGCCCTCGATTCGCTTCTTGAGTCCTCCGCCGCTAACTCCCGCTGCGCACGCCATGGGCGACGCCAGGTAGAATTCGCAGACCTTCAGGATGCTCTCCGCGTAGACCTGCGCTTCGCCTCCCATCCGCACTACTTCTTCGTCGCAAGCCCGCTCGCGTTCCTCCGTCAGCCGCGCACCCAGCCACCACACCAGAGGATGGAACCAGAAGAGGGCTTCCACCGCCATGTGGACAGCCGCGGCCAGGTTGTCGCGGCGACGCACGTGGCACAATTCGTGCGCCATGATCGCCTCCAGTTCCGCCCTGTCGAGGCGGTCTGCAATTCCGGCCGGAAGCCAGAGGACCGGGCGGAAGATGCCGAACACGCCCGGCTCCAGACGGGCCGTGGAGGAGACCAGGTTAATAGCAGGCTTGGGCAGGCCAGGAGGCCTGCGCCACGTTGCGGCGAGCCTCTTCAACCAACCCCGGAGGGGTGAAAGAGAATAGCCCATGGCGCGAGCCATGGGTTGGGCCAACCTCATACCAGCCCCGTCAGGGGCGAAAGAACCGGCCCGAACGCCCGAAACGGGACCGCGTGCGGCGCCATCTTCCGCCCCTGCCGGGGCTGCGCAAGCGCCCTCTGTTTCCCACGGCTTGCGCCGTGGGCTACTATCTGTCACCCCTTCGGGGTTGAAAGTCGCGGCGCGCGCAGAAGCTGAGGATTGAAGTCGCCACAACGCTTCCACCTCCCGCCCTTCCCTCATCGGCGTGGACGAACGCACGGCCGCCGCGACCCTGCGCCAGCGCACCCACCAGTGCAGCAAGACCGCGACCAAGCCGCAGAACCAGATCGCCAGCAGCACAACCGGCAGCAGTCCGCTCATGGCCGGCGCCGGCGCGGAAATAGCCGCCGGCAAGCCGGCGCCCTGAAGCGTCGCAAACGGCTGCACGATCTCCTCAATCGCCAACGGCACTCGCGATACAGCCGCCGCGGGAGTCAGCCACCGTCCCAAACCGCCGCCCAAGGCCGCCAGCACGGAAAACGGAATGAGAAACTTGACCGACGCCGCCAGCCACAGCCAGTACCGCGCCCGCGCCGAATTGGCCCGCAACGCCAACGCCAATGCCACCGCCACCGCCGCAAAGCCCGTGGATTGCCACAAGTGGTTGGCCGCCAGCCGCCCGAAAGACGCCGCGAATTCATGCATCGGTTTATCCTTTCTTGGCCAGTTTGCGAAGCGCCTTTCGCGCTTCCGAGACGTCGTCCAGGGTCAGCTTGCCGGATTCGATCAGGTGCGCCATTACAGGCTGAGTCCGGCCGCCAAAGAGGCCCAGCAGGTCGTCGATCAACCGGCTTTGCGCGGCCTCGCGCGATACCGCCGCTTCGAAAATGTGGGCGTTGCTGATCTTCTTGACCCGGCGGAGGGCTTTCTTCCCTTCCATGCGATACACCGTGGTCTGCACGGTGGTGTAGGCCGGACGGCCCGGCTCCGGGAAGGCTTGCTGAATCTCGCGGATGGAGCATAAGCCGTGGGTCCACAGCGCCTCCATGATTTGCAGTTCCAGTTTGGTTAATTTGGGTAGTGGCATAGATTTCTACTATACTAGTATGCAAGTGTACTATATCAATACGCCACGAGCAAGGACTTTTTTGGGGGTGCGGCGCAAGGCCCAGCGCCGGCTGAGGGATCGCTTACCTAGCCCGGAAGTACGGACGCATGCTCCATGAAGCCGTTTGGTGGCGCGCTCGGCGCCGGATGGCGTCCGCCGTGCTACGTCGCGTAGTTAGGAGGACGCATTTTCCCGAAGCCATGCCGGCGGTTCCTTACCCGATCTTGATCAGCTCCAGCAGTTGCGCTTCGTTCAGCGTCTGGACGCCCAGGGCTTGGGCTTCGGCCAGCTTGGCGCCCGGATCTTCGCCTACTACTATGTAATTGGTCTTCTTGCTTACCGAGCCGCTGACTTTGCCGCCGGAGGTCTCGATCAGACGTTTGGCGTCGTCTCGGGTCAAGGTGGGGAGCGAGCCGGTGAGCACGAAAACGAGGCCCTCGAGCGGGCCGCCCTTGGAACGCGTCGATTGGTGGTCGAAGCGCAGGCCGGCTGCGCGGAGGCGGTCCACCAGCTCGACGTTGCGCGGTTCGCGGAAGAACCGAAAGACGCTCTCGGCAACTTTGGGGCCCACTTCCGGGGCCGCCTGGAGCAGATCCAGCCCGGCGTTGGCGATGGCGTCGATGCTGCCGAATTCCTCGGCCATGAGATCGGCCGTGCGCTCGCCCACGAAGCGAATCCCCAGCGCGGCGAGGACCCGCGGCATGGGGTTCTTCTTCGATCTCTCGATATTACGGACGATGTTACCGGCCGATTTGGGACCCATGCGCTCGAGCGTCAGCAGTTTCTCGGCCGTCAGATCGTACAGATCGGCGACGCTCGCCACCATGCCGCGATCGACGAGCTGATCCACCAGGACGTCGCCCACGCCGTCGATGTTCATCACCCCGCGGGAGGCGAAGTGAAGAATGGATTCCTTGAGCCGCGCCGAGCAGTTGGTATTGATGCAGCGGCTGGCGGCTTCGTCCTCGGCGCGGGCCACCGCTCCTCCGCACACGGGGCATTGCGCGGGCATGTGAAACTTCTTGCGGTAAGAGCCCTGCGCATAGACGCGAACCACCTTGGGGATGACGTCGCCGGAGCGCTCGATCACCACGTCGTCGCCGATTTGGAGCGACAGGCGTTCGATTTCGCCCTCGTTGTGCAGGGTGGCTCGCGAGACGGTGACGCCGCCGACCTCGACCGGTTTGAGGAGGGCCACGGGGGTGAGCGCGCCCGTGCGGCCCACCTGCACTTCAATGCCCTGCACCACCGTGACCGCCTGCCGCGCGGCGTACTTGTAGGCGATGGCCCAGCGCGGGGCCTTGGCGGTGAAACCGAGGGCGCGCTGCTGCGCCACCGAATCCACCTTCACCACCACGCCGTCGATTTCGTAGGACAGGTCGTCGCGGCAGGCTTCCCACTGGGCGCAGAACGCCAGCACGTCGTCCATGGCGCCGCAGATCTTGCGGTAGGGATTTACCTTGAAGCCCAGGCGGGCGAGCTCCTCGAGCGCTTCCCACTGGCTCGGCAAGGCGGGCTGGCCATCGGCCAGGAGGAAATAGGCGTAGTAATCCAGGCGCCGCGAGGAGGTGATGCGCGGCTCGAGCACGCGCAGGGAGCCCGCCGCCGCGTTGCGCGGGTTGGCGAAACGGGAGAGCCCGCGCTCGTCGCGCTCGGCGTTCAGGCGCTCGAAGGCGCTCCGGTTCATGACCGTTTCGCCGCGGGTCTCAAATGCCTCCATCGTGGTTTCGACGCGCAGGGGCAGGGAGCGTATGGTACGCGCATTCCCGGTGACATCCTCGCCCACCTCGCCATCTCCGCGGGTGACCGCCTGGGTGAGCCGGCCCTGCTGGTAGTGCGCCGCCATGGAGAGCCCGTCCATCTTGAGCTCGACCACGTAGCGGTACGGCTGGCCGCCCAGCAACTCGCGGACGCGGCGGTCGAAATCGCGCAGATCGGCTTCGTTGAAGGCGTTATCGAGGCTGGTCATGGGGGAGCTGTGCCGGACCTTTACAAAGCCCTCCCGTGGCTGGCCGCCTACGCGCTGGGTGGGGGAATCCGGCGACGCCAGGGCGGGATGCCGCTGCTCCAGCTCCTGCAACCGGCGCATCAGCGCGTCGTACTCGGCGTCGGTGATTTCGGGCTGGTCCAGGACGTAGTACCGGTATTCGTGGTGGCGAAGCTGTTCGCGAAGCTCCTCGGCTTCCTCGGCGGGATCTTTCATCGGCCCCTCAACTATAATCTAACCTGGAGAAGATACCATAACGGCCTATCGGAAGACCGTCCTCATCTACAATCCCCGCGCCGGCCGATTCGGGAGGAGTGGAAGCGCGCTGGTCGGGCGCGCGGGCGAAATCCTCGAAAAGAACGGACATCAGGTGACGGTTGCGCCCACTACGGGTCCCCAAACCGCGGGCGCCATCGCGCGCGAGCACATTAGCCGCGGGGCGGAGCTGGTGGTGGTGGCGGGAGGCGACGGCACCATCAACGAAGCGGCCGAAGGCATGCTTCACTCCCCGGTTCCTCTGGCCATCCTGCCGGGCGGCACGGCCAATGTGCTGGCCATGGAGATGAAGCTAGGCTTCGATTTTGAGAGGGCCGCGCGGCGGTTGGCGGAATGCCGGCCGCGGCGCATCTCGGTGGGGCGCCTGGTTTGCGATGGCCGCGCGGCCCGGCATTTCCTGCTCATGGCGGGGGTCGGGCTGGACGCCGGAATCGTATATCGCGTAAACGGTCCGCTGAAAGCGCGCACCGGAAAATTCGCCTACTGGGTGGCGGGGTGGAGTCTGCTCGGCCGGCGGCTGCCCGAGTTCCACGTGGAGATGGATGGCGCGGACCGCGTATGCTCCTTCGCGCTCCTCAGTAAAGTGCGCAATTATGGCGGCGATTTCGAAATCGCCCGCCAGGTGACCTTGCTGGAGGAGTGCTTCGAGGTGGTGCTGTTCGAGGGGCGCTCCACGATTCCATACGCCAAGTACTTCGCGGGGATGGCCTTGCGACGGCTGGCGGGAATGAAGGGAGTGACCATGCTGCGGACCGGTAACGTGAAGCTCGCCTGCCCCGGAGACCAACGCGTCCACGTGCAGATCGATGGTGAATACGCCGGCCGCCTGCCCGCGGAAATCTCCATTGTGCCGGACGCCCTCACGCTGATGGTTCCACCGGACTACGGGTCTAAGTGAACGTCCCGTCTGTTTGAGTGTCCCTGCAAAGCCCCCGATAACATTGGTTGATCCATATTGTCCTCGTTGTGGAATAAAGGAGGTCAATAAATTCAATCTGATGTCTCAAAACTCTTGACACGCGCCGAAAATGGGGGCACACTCGCATCATGAATTCTACTGTGGGAGTACGACTGATCACTGTAATAGTTATGTGCATGTCCTGGCGCTTGCCGGCGGGAGCGCAGGAGACGGCTCTTCCGACAGAGCGCACGGCCGCGAGTAACGCCTCGCCGATTGCCGCGGCTGGGGCGATACTCGACGTGACTCAGGCGGCCAATTGGGCCCGCCGCAACGCGAGCGTCCTATCGATGGCCGCGGCCGGAACTGCGCAGGACAATACCACTCCGCAAGCCGAGCCATCCCCACAAGGAGCGCCGGCGCGTCCCCGCTTGCATCCTCGAGTAAAGGTCCGGAAACCATGGACCGGGGCTCGCATTGCAGTCCTTGCTGCCGGTATTGGGGCGACGGGAGCAGGCGTCTATTTGTGGGCAAGTGGCCCTACGATCAAACCTGCCGCCACGACTTGCGTTTCGTCCTACAACCCCTTCGGAGTTCCAAACTACTCTTCATGCAGCGGCCCCACGACCTGGAGCGGCAAGAAAAAGGCGGGCCTGGGGTTGACCATCGTTGGAGCGTCCGTCTCCATTTTGGCTTTAGTTTGGTGATAGTAACTGGCCCTATTTTCGATGGAAGGAAGTCAGCAAGGTTTCTCGCCGGGTTTCTCAATGCGCTTGACGAGCGCCGACAATGGAGGAACATTCGGACTAGGAATCTTACTGCCGGAATACGGCTGACCGCTGCCATAGCTGTGTGCATGTTTTCGTGCTTGCCGGCGCGAGCGCAGGAGATGGCTCTTCCGACGGAGCGCGCGGCCACAAGGAGCGCCTCGCCGGTCGCCGCGGCTAGCGCCGTACTCGACATGACTCAGGCAGCCAATTGGGCCTACCGCAACGGCAGCGTTTTGTCGATGGCTGCGGCCGGGACTGCACGGCAGGACAATGCCACTCCGCAAGCGGAGCCATCCCCGCAAAGCGCGCCAGCGCGTCCCCGCTTGCATCCTAAAGTGAAGCGCCGGAAACCATGGACTAAGGTTCGCATTGTAGTCCTTGGCGCCGGTCTTGGGATGACAGGAGCAGGCGCCTATCTGTGGGCAACCGGCCCCATGGTGCACAATTCTCCCGCGGATTGCGCTCTAACGAACACATGCAACCCCACCCTATATTGGTCCGGCAAGAAAAAGGAGGGCCTTGGGCTGACGATGGTTGGAGCGTCCGTCTCCCTTTTTGCCCTAGCTTGGCCACTGTAGCGAAACGGGGGACCAATTACGCCGTTTCCGGCCGCGACCCTATGCCGTCCACGCTCTCCTTACCACAAGTACTCCTTCGCCGATTCCCGCTTATCGTACCCGTCCAGCACGTGCACCACTCGAATCTTCTTCAGTGATTGCGGCGAAAGCTGGCCTATCGGGATGTAGATGATGGTCCGGTCCACGCGGGAGGCTATGGTGCGGAAGATGGAGCGGGGCGGTTTGGCTGCTACATACACTACGTGGCGCTGCAAGGAGTAATCGATCGCAGCCAGTAACAGGCGCTCGGATTTCGACTCGGCGAAGTCGTAGTCGGGGTCCTGCCACACATCATACAGGCGGCGCGGCGGGAGTGACATGAGGAAGCCGCCGTACTCGGCGCGACCTATGCCGGGGCCGGCCATGTGGTCGAACGGGAAAGTGGAATAAAAGGCCATGTCCGATTCGTTCTGGTTCTCGCCCAGCCAGGTAGTCAGATACGGGTAGCGCTGGTCGCGGTCTTCGTCGAAGATCACCACCACCGCGCCCACTTCGCCCTGGATCTTCTGAAACTGGCGGACGTAGATCTTGCCTTCATACCAGCGGCGGATGGTCTCGCGTATATCGATTCCATCGAGAATCGAGGTGGTGAACGGCTCGACCCGCATCCTTTCCTCGGAGAGTATGCTCTTGCCGCGCTTCTTGAGATAGCGGCCGTAATCCTCGATCACCAGGTCTTCCGGCGGGTAGGAGCAGATGCTGGTTCCGTCTAACTGGCTGGCCCACTCCCCCGGATGCTTCTCCTTCCTGCGCTGCTTGAGCCCGTAGGGACGCAGGCGGCGTTTGGAGCTGGGCAGGCGGCGGCGCAGGCGGATGCGGCGCGTGTCCATCCAAACTTCGTCGCCGGAAATACGCACGGTCAGAACGTCGGACGCGTCTTTCTGCGGAGGGTAACGCCCGGCCGCTTCCCAAACTTCCCAGGCGAAATTATCGTCGGCCACCGCGCGGGCCGCCACCGTGAGATCGTAGAGGCCCGCCACCAGTTCGTGGGCGGCCAGCGCCAGGTTGCGCGTGTAGCGGGCCAGCAGGCGGCGCTGCCAGTGGGCCATGCGCTCGCCGGCGTTGATCTCGTATTCCTTTTCGGCCTCCCGGAAAACGGCCAGTTGCGCGTGCCGCCGGTCGATCAGGCTCGGCTCAGTCATGGCCTGGCGGACGGTTTCGTAGCGCCATTGCAATGCCGGGTATTCGAGCGTGATTTCGGCCAGCGATTCGGGGTGCGCGTTGAAGACTTCGACTCCTTCGCGGCGCTCGCGCACGATAGGCTGCGCCTGCGGCTCTTCCATGGCGTCCAGCACCGGGTCCAGCAGGTTGAGCGAGATCACCACGAAAACGCGCGCGTCGGGGTCCACTCCCTGCAATTTCCAGGCGATGCCCGCGGCGTGTCGCGCAATCTCGGGGGAGCGCGGCTGGGGCCACAGGCGGTACGCTTCCACGTAACGCGCCAGACCCACACGGCGAATGGCGTAGGGGTCCGGGTAGGCGTCCTTGAGGTGCGGCCGCAGGGCGGCTTCGGGGTCCGCGAAGACGATTTCGGCGCCGGTCTCCAAGCCCGTGCGAACGGCCTCCGTGAACGGGTCGGCCGGCTCGATGGGAACGTAGACGGCTTCGGTATCGCCGGCGGTTTCGTCCGGATAGAAGATCACGGACATTTCGGGCAGCCGTTTCACGGCGCGCATCCAGGCCTCCCGCAAGGCCACCGGCAGCTCCAGCGCCACCACGCCCGGGCGCTCCCGCAGGATGGCCTGACGGGCCTCGATGGCGAACTCCAGCCGGCCGGGAACCACCGGGAAGTAGGTGAAGCGCCCGCGCGTCAGGCTGCCCGCGTCAGGAAGCGGAAGGTCGAATTCCGAGGGCATAACGCAGCGCCTCTTCTCCCAGCACCTGTACGATGGATGTCTCGATGGCCTCCTTCTCGTGGGTGCGCTCCGTGGCCAGGCTCTTGAGCTTGATGGCGTAGCGCGCCACGTTGATGCCGTCGCGAACGGTGTAGCGCTCGTCGGCGGCGTGCGCCATTTGCAGAAAGTCCGTCACGTAATTGAGGATGCGCTCCTCGGCGAAAGGCAGGTTCTCGCGCAGAATCTGAAACTCTTCGTCGCGCTCCGGAAAGTCGATGAAGATCTGCGGCTGCAAGCGCGAATGGATATACTCGGGCAGCTCGAACGTCGAGGCGTCGTCGTTCATGGTGGCTACCAGGCGAAACTGCGGATGGGCCTTGATCTTGATGCCGGCCACGATGGATTCCACATAGCGGCGGTTGTCGAGCAATGGCGCGAGCGAGGCCCAGCTTTTCTCACTCATGCGGTTGCCCTCGTCGAGGATGGCGATGCCGCCCCGGATCATAGCGGTGGCCAGGGGAGAGGCCACATAGCGCAGGTTGCCTTCGCCGGCGATCACGGGGGTGACTAGCAGGTCCTCCGGCCGCGTGTCCATGGTGGCTTGCAGGATGTACGCGTCGCGGCCCATGCGCCGCGCGGCGGCGTAGGCGAGAGTGGTCTTGCCCACCCCCGGCTTCCCCAGCAGGCGCGGGTTCATGGGCACGTCCTGATCGTTCACCACCATCCACGCGGCCAGGAGCTGCCGCATAAGCTCGTCCTGCCCCACCCATTCGACGGCCAGTTCGTCCGGATGGGCCAGATGCAGCGTGACGCCTTCAATCTCGACGGTCATAGGCTGAATACTATTATGCCGCCGGCGCGTGGGAACCGGCGCCGGGCTGGTCGCCTATGCTGGCGTTGGAGGATGACCCCCGTGCGGCGCTACGACAGTCTGATTTCAAGGCGGGAGCAGATCTTCGAAATCGCCGCGCGATATGGGGCGCGGAACGTGCGTGTGTTCGGCTCGGTTGCGCGGGGCGAGGATGGGCCGGAGAGCGACGTGGATCTGTTAGTGGAGTTCGAGCCGGGGCGTGAAACCACGAATTCGACAGCGGGTTATCGAGGAGGGCGGTGGTCCTTTGAGGGATGACGCCGGCCGTCACCAGGACATCCTGGATTCCATCCAGCGGCGTCGATATCGAGGAAGTCTGGTCCACGGTGGTGAATGACCTGCCGTCAACCGCTACCTAAGCATCTGCGCGAACCAGAGGGCCGACCGCCAGGTCCTCGTCAATCAGGGGCCAGTGGATGCCATAGCCGGAAGGCGAGAGTTCCACTCGATTTCGTTCCGCCTGGGATGCGTGGGCCAGCCGCTCGGAACACCTTTCCCACGGAATCGACACAGCGCCGCCTTCCATAACCACAATGAGCGCCGCGGGCGTGGTTTCGATTGCTTTTGCCAAGACCGGCTTCGTCTTACTCTGCACGGTGCCCTCCGAATTGCTCGCGCCAGGCAGCCACGATCTGATCGAAATGCGCAAAGATTATCTGGCGCACCTCGCGTCGCAAACGCGGCGTGCAGTTGTATTCAAAGTCCTCGACGATATCGAAACGATCCGGATGCAGCCAGTACTTGCATTCCGCATCTCCCTTCACCGCATGCACGTGCATCGGCTCGTTGCCCTCGTTCGAGCAAAAATGAAACCGCCAGCCCTGGACGCAGAGAATGGGGGGCATCGGCTCGCGATTCCATTATAAAGTGTTTTGGGGGCTAAGACGTTCACTCCCTCGGCCTGAACGTCGATTCCACCCCAAACCTCTTGTACTCGCTATGAGCGATGCGCAGGCTCTCTCTCTGCGGGCCGGTGCGGAATTGCGGAGTATCGTCGGCGTAGGCGTACGCGGGAATCCGTGGCCCGAAGGTCCAGCCAACCTTCGAAGATCTGCTCACCTCCCACCGCGAATGGTAAAACAGAAGTATGCTAACGCAGTTCATCGCGGCGGCGATGGATATCGCCCATTACGAACCTCTTGAGGAAGGAGGGTTCTTTGGGTCGATTCCTGGTTTGGATGGGGCGTGGGCGAGCGCTCCTACGCTGGAGGCTTGCCGCAAGGAACTGGCGGAGGTTCTGGAGGACTGGCTCCTCTTCCGTTTGTCGCGGCAAATGCCGATCCCGGTCATTCAAGGCATCGACTTGGCTATTCGCGAGGTGGCCTGATGCCGGGGGCCGGTCCGCTGAAGCGGGCCGACCTGATTCGTTATCTCCGGATTCTCGGTTTTGGCGGCCCGTATGCCGGCGCCAGACATCAGATCATGGTGCGGGGGAACATCACGCTGCGAATTCCCAACCCGCATCAGGGAGACATCGGGACGGGGCTTCTGCTGCGGGTGTTGAAGCAGGCCGGCATTGCGCGCGCGGAGTGGGAGCGTCTTTGAAGCACTCTGGCGCGAAGAACGCCGGGCAAAAAGCCGGCGCCAGGCTCACAACGTTCATTCCCTCGGCGTGAACGTCGATTCCACCCCAAACCTCTTGTACTCGCTGTAGTTGATGCGCAGGCGCTCTCTCTGCGGGCCGGTGCGGAATTGCAGAGTGTCGTCGGCATAGGTGTAAGTGGGAAACCAGTGCTTGCCGTCGATGGGTCTGCGAATGGTGGTGAACCTGGGGAACAGGTTTTCCTTCTTGGTATCCACGATCTGCGGCACGGCCTGGCCTTCCATCCGCACGATGTTGTATTCTCTTTTGTCGACCCAGATCATCCCATCGAAAAGGCGCTGGCCTTCCAGGATCTGGCGCGGGCGCACCTGCAGCACCCAGCAGTCCACTTCGTCCATGGTTTCCTCGCCTTTGAATCGCGTTTCGTAATTCCAGAGGCGGTCTTCGGTGAGCACCAGGGGCTGGATCTCGCGGATGTCGCGGAAATCCTCGGGGGTCAGTGTGAGGAGTTTCAGGCGATTCTCGGGCTTGCCCACGAACTCTTCGGTGCGCTCGTGGGTGGGCGAGAAAATCACGTCGCGGACTTCTCTATATGTGCCGCGGACGCCGCCGTTCTTGTCCAACTCATCGAGCGTCACGGTCTGGCGGAAGGTGTATTCGTTGCGCTCGGTTTCGGTTTCGGTCTCGCGGTGGGCCACCAGCTTGGCCAGGTTAGGAGGAGCCTCCTGGGCGCATAAAGGGGCCAAAAGCACGGATGCTAGAATGAGGCCGATGGCCAAACCGCTCAGCGGCTTCCGGGCGGCCTTGCTGGTCGGCTGGGCGGCGCTCGGCGCGGCGGGCTTGCTGTACGCGCGATTTCGAAGCATCCCAAACTGGGCGGCTTTGCCGGCGTTGGCCGCCTTCCTCGTCGAGTATCCATTTTATCTTGTTCCGGCTTTCCGCTCGGTGCGGGAACGGGTGGCCGGCGCACGCCTGCCGTTATTCCTGGCGGCCGGGTCGTCGCTGCCTTACCTGACGTGGAAACTGGTTGAGGCCCTGGCATTCGGCGGCCGGGGGGGCCATCCCTTCGAGTGGATGGCGCTGGCGCAACTGCTGGCTGTGGCGCTGGCGCTGGGCTTGTGGTATCTCGTGCTGCCTCCCTCGGCGCCGTCCGATTTGGGATTCGGCGCGCTGGTGGCGTGGATCGTGCTGGGCCGCTATTTCGACAAAATCTACCCCGAACCGTTCGCCCATGTGGAAGTTGTGTACCTGGGCAAGATCGCCGTCTTCCAGGCGGCCGTGATGGTGTTGATGCTGGTGCGGCGGGTGCCTGAGACGGGCTATGGATTCATCCCCCGGTGGAAGGATTGGCGCATCGGCGCGCTGAACTTCCTGTATTTCATGCCGGTAGGGCTGCCGCTGGCGCTAGCCATCAAGGCAGTCCGCTTCGGCCCGCCCGCTCCGCTGTGGCTCATCGCGGGGACGTTCCTGGCGATGCTGTGGGTGGTGACCCTGGCGGAGGAGTTTCTGTTTCGCGGCGTCCTGCAGCCCATGATGGAGAGTTGGACGGGCCGGCGCGGCGTGGCATTGATCCTCACCTCGGCCATTTTCGGGTTGATGCACCTTTCGTTCCGGAGGATGTTTCCCAACTGGCGATGGGTGCTGGTGGCGGCGGCGCTGGGGTGGTTTTGCGGGCGAGCGCGCAACCAGGCGGGCGATATCCGCGCCGCCATGGTGACTCACACTCTGGCGGTCACCGCCATGCGCGCGTTCTTCATCCTGGGGCCGCAATGACGCCATGGCCCGTGGCCAGAGACGGCCGTGCAGCGCGTGGTGAAAGGTCAGTTTTGGGCAAAATGCCCAAAAATACCCCAAAATCAGCAGCTAAGTTGTTCCCGGTTGAGTTTTGGGCAACTTGCCCAAAATCGCAGGTTAACCCGCGGGCTGTTAGGCCCTCCGGCCGTGAAGCCAGCGTGTCAGGGCGCTTGTGAGATTGCGCTTTCCACGCTGCTGGTTCTCTGCCTCGCCGCCCCACAATTTCGCCGGCTCGGAAAGCCCGGCGATCTCGATGGGAATCGGCGCAAGCTCCCGGCCCGATACTCGCACCACCAGATTCTCGATGCCCAGCCGCGTTTCAGGCGCAAGCAGGAAGGCGAACTCGTAGGCATCGGCGATGCGGTCGGTGCATTCGAATTGCTTAAACTCCACCGGCCGGCCCGCCACTGTGAAGAAGACTTCCTCGGGGCGTTCCACGTCCTCCATGGCGACTCTGATTCCGCCCATCTCGCTGCGGTATTTGGAGGCGATGGCGACGCCGTCGGAAACCGAGAGCACCCGTGGGTCTCTGGGAGCCGGCGGCAGCGCCTCGATGCGTTTCGGCTCGCCCAGCCTGCGGTCTTCGAACCACAACGCAACCTCTACCTGCCCCGGCGGAGTTCCCTTGGGGATGCGGACATTCAGTTGGCAGCCGCCCGTTTTGTCAATGGGAGAAAGGTAGCACCCGCGCGCGCGCGTATCGCGGAAGGCCGCCTCCAGGTTGCCCAGGTGGCAAACCGTGGGCAGTCCCTCGATCCAGAGGCTGACCTCCGCGCCGCGCCCTCGGGCGGGCGCCCAACCCTCGCCGTTGGTGGAGTTAGTGACCGCCTTGAGCGCGGTCCGCGAAAAATCCGCCGCGCCTCGGTCGCCCGGTTTCACCCAGGTTGTCCACATATACTGGGTTTCCAGACCGGTGAGGTTCACCAGGGGGAAATCGCGCTCGCGCGCAAAGGCCGCCATATCTTCGCCGCTGAAGTAGCAGCCCGTCCAGGTGGAAGTCTCGCTCTCCATCTCCGCGCGGGTCGGGGGCGCGCCGCGCAACTGGCAGCACAACACGCCGCCCGCTTTGAGCGTGCGCCGCGCCTCGGCCAGGTAGTGGCGCACGATTTCGGGATCGGGGATGTGCTGGAAAACGGTATAGGAATAGATAAAGTCGAAATACGCGTCCTGCGCCATGGCCAGGTCCGCGCCGCCGGTGAGGTGCACCTGGGCGTTGGGGACGTCGCGCAGGCGCTCGCGCGCCATGGCGACCATGTCCTCCGAGATATCCACCCCGTGGATCTCTCCGAAATGCCGGCTCATGGGCAGCATCAACCGTCCCGGTCCGCAGCCGATCTCTAGCGCCCGCCGCGAGGAAGCGGCCGCCGGCGGCAGCCGCACAAACTCCTTTTCGAGAATTCCGGCCACCTCGGCCGCGCTGGCCAGGAACTCCGCCTCGTGCTGGTTCTGCCGGTTGAATGCCACATAGAAGTGGGCATCCTCCCGAGCCCGGCGGTTCCAGTCCTCACGCATGCGGTCCCTGACATCCATGTAACGATGCTAACGCGCAGCGGGGGGCCGGCAAGCTCCGCCGCGCGGCTATAATGAGGTTGTGGCCAAAACCAAAGAGCTAGAAGTGCGTCTCGAGAAGACGGAGCAGCAGCTAAGCCTCTTCCAGAAGATCAGCCGGCTCATGGTTCGGGACTTGAGCTTCCAGGAAGTCCTGAAGGGAGTGGTGTCGCTGGTGGTGGAATTCACCGAAGGCGATTCCTGCCTGGTATACCTGCTGGACGGCTCCGAACTTGCCTTGTGCGCGGCCAGTACGCCGCATCCGGCGGCCATCGGAAAGGTGCGGCTGCGCCTTGATGAAGGCCTGACGGGCTGGGTGGCGCGGGAGCGGCGCCTGCTGTCGATTTCGCGCGAGGCTTACAAGGATCCGAGATTCAAGGCGTTTTCCGACTTGCTGCCGGAAGACACTTACGAAGCCTTTCTTTCCGCTCCCCTCATTGCGCGCAATCGCGTGGTGGGGGTGATCAACGTCCAGCATCGTCTTCCCCACCAGCACACGGGCAGCGAAATGGAAGCGCTCACCACCGTGGGCGAACAGGTAGGGTGCGTGCTGGTATTGGCCCGCATGTCCCCCGACGCACTGGAATGCGCCGAACTGGCGCTTCCCTCCGGGCCGGTTGCGGTGAAACAATAGAACACGTGAATTGTCTATTTGCGCGGATCGCGGCCGTGGCGTGCGCCCTGGCGGGGTGGGCATCCCCGGCGGCCGCCCAGCAGTGGCGGATGCAGTATCTCTACGACGAAGGCAAGTCCGTGCTGGACGTTCAGGATGTGGCGTTTTCTTCCCCCATGCGCGGCGTGGCCGTAGGACGGATAGAGGAACGCGGCCACGAACGGGGAGTGAGCCTGACCACCTCCGATGGCGGCGTCAACTGGAGGTTGTCGCCCCTCGAAGACGAGCCTGTCTCGCTGTTCCTTCTGAACGATTCCCTGGGCTGGATGGTCACCGAAAAAGGGCTCTGGCGCACGGCAGAAGGGGGCAAGGGATGGGTGAAGCTTCCCAAGGTCCCGGCTCCCGCGCTGAGGGTGTTTTTCGTCGATGAGAGGCGCGGCTGGGCGGCTTGCGGCAACAAAACGGTGCTGGCGACGGTGGATGGCGGAGCCCACTGGGTCAAGGTGCAGGAGGCATCGAGACAACCGGGAACCACGGCGGGGACCGTGTACGGCTGGATTGCATTCGCCACCCCCCAGGTCGGCATCATCACCGGATGGGACATCCCGCTTCACCGGGATGAACGCTATCCCGACTGGCTCGATCCGCAACGAGTGGTGACCCGCCGGGAGACGCCTCACATGACGCTCACGCTCGAAACGCACGATGGGGGCGAGACGTGGAAGTCCACTTCCGCCTCCGCCTTCGGGGAGATCACGCGGGTGCGCTTCGGGGCTCCGGGATATGGCCTCGGTATAGTGACCCACTCCGCCTCGTTCGAATATCCGAGCGAGGTCTACCGAATTCCGTGGCCCAACGGCAAGGCCGAGCCGGCCTACCGCGATAAGGACTTCTGCGCCACCGATGCGTGGTTGGGGCCCGATGGAACGGCCTACCTCGCCGGAACGGTGGCCTTCAGCAAGTTGCGCGCCTATGTTCCGCAGAAGGTGAAGGTGCTGAAAACCAGAAACTTCACGGATTGGACGCCCATGCCCGTGGACTACCGCGCGGTGGCCAAGCGGGTGACTCTGGCAGGAGCCGGCGGGGATTTGTGGCTGGCCACCGATAACGGCATGATCTTGAAGCTCGCGCCCTGAACAACCTTGGCAGGCGCTGTTTTATCCACAGTGAATCCACGCGCCGGCTCCTCCAGGTTACTGAAAACAGAGCGAATGAAACCTGAGGAAAACAGTCCCCATGCGCCGGATAAACGTTTGACGAAATCGCGATTCGGGCGCATAGTGGGGAAGGTTCCAAGAGGTTTGAGGAACAGCAAGCCTCCGCGACGTAGCGAACCGGGGACGATGATCCGAAGCTGGACCTAGCAATAGAATCGGCAGCGGGGAGCCACTGGAGATCGGGCGGAACGGAAGGCGAGCCGGGCGGCAGCGAGTTCAGCCGAACACTTTGATCCGGAGGGATGCAAGAGTCCTGAAGGGGAGTGGAGGCGGGAAGCGCGGCCGCAGGCGCCAGTTGTTTGAGCCGCAACGGGTTTGGGGCGAGGAAACGGCCAGTTTCGGGGCTAACCGGAGCAGGCCGTAGAGCTTCAAGCCGAACGGGCGGCATCAACGAGTGGCGCGGGAGCGAAGTGGCAGGCCGGGATCGTTGACCCTGAAATGGCGGTCGTGAAAACGACAGTTGTTGCAGGCGAGAGAAAGGCCGTCACGAGCGACCAGCTCCGGTAGAGAGGCAGTTTGCGGCGGGTCTTAAGGCATTGAGCCTGTGGCGTGTGAAAACCGCTATAGGGGAGCTAAGAGGCGAACCGTCCGGCGCTCTTTACCGCCATGCTCAGTGCCGTGCATGCCGGCGGTGAGCAAGGCTGCGAATCAGGTCACTTGGAACCTTTTTTGTTGTTCGACGAAAATCGCCGCGGCTCGCAAAGGAGCTGATCGGCAGAAGCACCAGCCTGCTCCGCCACGTACCGGCGCACGTAAGCGGCGAAGGCCTCCTCGATGGCTGTGCGCGCCGCCGGCGCGCCGCGCCCCACGGGTTTTCCCTCGATCTCGAAAACCGGCAGCAGGTTGCGCGTGGTTGAGGTGATGAACACCTCGCCGGCGGATTCCAGGTCCGCCGGCGCCAGGGTTTTCTCGGCAATTTCAATTCCCGGCGCATGAATCCCGCTCAGGATGATCTCACGCGTGACTCCCGGCAGGCAGCCCGACGCCAGCGGGGGCGTCCAAACCTGGCTGCCATTGGCGATGAAGATGTTGGCCGAGGTGCATTCGGCCACTTCGCCGCGCTCGTTGAGCAGGATCGCCTCATCGAAGCCGCGCGCCTGGGCCGTCTCCAGCCAGGTCAGATTCATGGCCCAGGAAAGGCTCTTAGCCCCGGCGAACTGGCAGGCGGCATGGCGCGCGTTGGCGATGCAGGCCAGCTTCACGCCATGGCCCCAGTCCTTCGAATCGGCGGTGAGCGCGATCACGTCGCTTCGAGCGCCGGTGGACGGCCCCGACCACATGCCGCCCGTGTTGCGCACGATCACCAGGCGCAGGGTGGAGTTGTACGCGCCATTGGCTTCCACCAGTTCCAGCAGGTTGCGCCGCACGGCTTCGGAATCGGGCGGAAGCGGAACATGCAGCGCCGCTGCGTCGCGGGTAATCCTGGCCCAATGGCGCTCGAAGGCGAAGAGCGCGCCGTCCGCCACGCGCAGCGTGCTGAAGACGCCCCAGCCGGAGAGCAGTCCCACCTGCCCCGGCGAGAGGAGGCGCTCGGAAGCCTCGTGGATGGCGCCGTTATGGGCGATGAAACGATGGATCACAGAGCCCATTTTAGCGTGCGGCGAAAACCAGGAGGACCTTTTGATTGACGCAGGGACGCCGAGGAATTCGAGGACAAGAGAAAAACGATGAGGTTTTTCCTCATCCTTCTCTTTTCTCTCTTTTCTCTTGAGTTTCTCCGCGTCTCTGCGTCAAAACGCATCTTCTCGCAAGAAACGCCCGCGCTTGCCTCCCCATGGGATACTGATGTGGTGCTTCCTTCCCAACAAAGCCAATCCATAGCCGTGCTGGGCCTGGGATACGTCGGCTGCGTGACGGCAGCCTGCCTGGCGAAACTGGGCCATCGGGTGTTTGGCATCGACAGAGATGAGACCAAGATCGCCAATATTCTGGCCGCGCGCGCGCCATTCTACGAACCGGGCCTGGAGGAGGTGGTTCGCGAGACTGTCGCCGCCGGGCGGCTTTCCGCCAGCGTGGAACTCGCTCCGGGCCTGGCCGAAGCGGATATCGCGCTGGTCTGCGTGGGTACGCCGTCGGCGCGCAACGGGAACCTCTCCGTCGAACAACTGGAGCGCGTGCTGGGCGAGATCCGGAGCTGCCTGCCGGACCGGAAACGGAGGTTGACGCTGGCCATCCGCAGCACGGTGTTCCCAGGGACCACCGAGGAGTTGACCGGCGCCATGCTGGCCGAGAGCCCGCTGCTCTCGGTGGTTTCGAATCCCGAGTTCCTGCGCGAAGGCGTGGCCATGGACGATTTCATGGAGCCCTCGCTGGTGGTGGTGGGGGGGACGGACACGCGCGCGGTGCGGACGGTCGCCGATGTCTATGCGCCCTTGGGAGTGGAGCCGTGCCTGGTTTCCCTGCGCACGGCCGAAATGATCAAGTATTGCTGCAACGCGTTTCACGCCCTCAAGATCGCCTTCGCCAATGAGGTGGGAACCCTGGCGTCCCGCCTGTCCGTGTCTCCTCACGAGGTGATGGAAACCCTTTGCCGCGACCAGCGCCTGAATGTCTCGGCCGCCTATCTCAAGCCGGGATTCGCCTTCGGCGGCTCCTGCCTGCCCAAGGACCTGCGCGCGCTCACCTACAGGGCCATGCGCATGGATCTGAGCCTGCCGCTGCTCGAATCCGTCTTGCCCAGCAATCAACGCCACCTGGACCGGGCCGTGCAACAAGTGCTCGATGCGCCGGGCAGCCGCATCGGAGTCTTCGGCCTGGCATTCAAGGAGGACACCGACGACCTTCGCGAAAGCCCGGTGGTGGCGGCCATCGAACAGTGGGTGGGCAAAGGCAGGGAAGTTCGCATCTACGATCCCCACATCCGCCTGGATCGGATCTATGGAAGCAACCGCAACTTCATTCTGAACGCCCTACCGCACATAGGCCGGCTTCTGACTTCCGATTTCGACGACGTGCTAGCCTGGTGCGACTGCCTGGCGGTAACGCAAAAGCCGGCGCCTGAAGCGGCGGCGCGCATCGCCGCCTCCGGCAAAACCATCGTCAACCTGGCTGGAGCGAAGTTGAAACCGGAGGCCCGAGCCGGCGTTGGTGGGGCATGCCTTAGCTTGCCCGTCAGTCCCAATTCACCAAAAGAGTAATGCGGCCGTCCGCGCGCTTGTGTGGGGTCAAGCCTTCGGGCTTGGCCCCACATTCCCCTGGACCCTGGCGGCGCGCCGTGCTTTAATAAACCGCCATGCGCGCCGCCATCGCTCGGCGCGATCGTGGACCTAGGAAGACGTAATGAGCGGAATTGGATTGCCGGCGCTTGCCGCAGCCGCGGGACCGGGACACGCGACGTACCTGGTTCTGGCCGCATTGGGCGGACTTGGCTTCCCGGAGATAGCGGCGATGTTGGTGATCGCTGGGTTCTGGGCCGTCCCCGTCATAGTGATTCTTCTGGGCATTAGGTTGGCTGCGACGGGTCGGTCGAAGGCGTCGGTGGTCGCTTCGAAGCCGTGCAGGCACTGCGGCCAGCAGATTCCGGACATCGGCGCCTTTTGCCCGTTATGCGGGCAAAGAAGTGTCTGAGCGGCTCCGGTCACCAAGTCTTGACAGGCGGTGCATGCTTTAGCTTGCCCGTCAGTCCCAATTCACCCAAAAAGTAATGTACCTGTCCGCTCCCTTTGCGTGAAGCTCTTCAGGGCTTACCTGGAGGTGGGTCGGACAAGTCCGGCATGCAATCGGTTACACTAGGCCCGTTAAAGGCGGATCGGCCTTGAGCAACTGGCGTTATCTAAGGTTAATCGCGCTGGCATATCCCCTGTTCGCCGTTGCCCAAGACCGATTAGTTCTTCCAGGGCTTACGGGGACGCCGGGCGGCTCGCTGCTATTCGCCCAGCGAACCGAGCCTAAAACGTTGAATCCGGCCCTGGCCGCCGACGCGGCCTCTCGCGAAGTGATCGACCGGCTCACGGCGGACCTGATCCACATCAATCGCGACACCCAGAAGACCGAGCCGGCGCTGGCGAAATCCTGGACCGTCTCGGCCAACGGGTTGCGGTACGTATTGGACTTGCGCCGCGGCGTCCGCTTCTCCGATGGCCAGCCCTTCGATGCCGACGACGTGGTTTTCAGTTTTCAGATCTACCTCGACGAGAAGATCCATTCGCCGCAGCGCGACCTGCTGATTCTCGGCGGCCGGCCTATCGCCGTCCGCAAGCTGGGGCCATACCAGGTGGCCTTCGATCTGCCCCGGCCGTACGCCGCGGCCGAGCGCCTGTTTGACGGTTTCGCCATCCTGCCCAGGCATTTGCTGGCCGCCGTGTACCAGCAGGGCAAGCTGGGCGATGCCTGGGGCCTGCGCACGCCGCCCTCCGAGATGGCCGGACTGGGCCCGTTCCGCCTGCGGCAGTACGTCGCCGGGCAGCGCATCGTTTTGGAGCGCAACCCTTATTATTGGAAAGGCGACCGGGCGGGGAACCAGTTGCCGTATCTCACCCAAGTCGCCTTTGTGTTCGCCGGGACCGAAGACATGCAGGCGATGCGCTTCGAAAACGGCGAATCGGATCTGATTAGCCGCGTGAGCCCCGGAAACTTCGCGGCGTTGCAAAAGGACCAGGCGCGCCGGGGATATTCGCTCGAAGCGCTCGGCCCCGGCCTGGAATCGAGTTTCCTGTTCTTCAACCTCAACGACCTGGCGGAGAAATCGCTCCCCGAGACGGCGGCGCGGCAGGCTTTCTTCAAACGGCGCGCCTTCCGGCAGGCCGTGTCGATGGCCATCGACCGCGACGCCATCGTCCGGCTGGTCTACCTGGGCTACGCCGCGCCCCTCAGCGGGCCCGTGCCGCCGGGCAACAAAGCCTGGGTCGACGCCGCGCTGCGGCCATTGGTCCGCTCGGTCGCGCAGGCCCGCGATCTGCTGGCGCGCGACGCCTTCCAATGGTCGCGCGAGGGCGCGCTGCTCGATCCCGGCGGGCGCAAGGTGGAGTTTTCCGTCATCACCAGTTCCGGCAATGCCGACCGTCTCCGTATGGCCGCTCTCATCCAGGACGATCTGAAGCGGCTGGGCATGGACGCCCACGTGGTGCCGCTCGATACGAGCAGCCTGCTCGACCGCGTGATGCAGACTAAGAGCTACGATGCCTGTCTGCTCTCGCTCGCGAGCGGCGACGCCGACCCCAATCCGGACATGAGCGTGTGGCTTTCGAGCGGCGGCCTGCATGTCTGGAATCCCGAACAGAAGTCTCCGGCCACCGCCTGGGAAGCCGAAATCGACGGCCTCATGCGCCGCCAGATGACGGAACTGAAATACCCCGAGCGCAAGCGCATGTTCGACCGCGTCCAGGAACTGATCATGGAGCAACTCCCGCTGATCCCCCTGGTCAGCCCTCGGATTCTGGTTGGCGCCCGTGAGGGCCTGGGCAACTTCCGGCCGGCCCTCATGGATCATTACGTCCTCTGGAACATCGAGGAACTCTACTGGCAGGCCGGAGCCCGAAAATGAATGCGCCGGCCGCCGATTGGAGCGATGCGCGCCTTGTAGAACGGTGCCTCGAGGGCGACGATCGCGCCTGGCACGTTCTGGTGGCGCGCTACAAGAACCTGGTCTATTCCATTCCCCTGAAGTATGGCGTCCCGCACCAGGACGCGGCCGATATCTTCCAAGCCGTCTGGCTCGACCTGTTCCACGGTCTCAGCCGCCTGCGGGACGCCGGCGCATTGCAGGCGTGGCTGATGCGCGTCACCATTCACAAGTGCTACCACTGGAAGCGCCAGCGCGACGACGCCGGCGCGGATATGGACCCGGACGAAATCGAAGGGCAACCCGGGATCGGCCAATTGGCGCCGGACATGCTGGCGGAGGTGGAGCGCGAGCAGATGGTGCGCGAGGCCATGGATAAGCTGCCGCCGCGATGCCGCGAAATGATCCGCCTGCTTTTTTTCGAACATCCGCCTCTGCGGTATGAGGACGTGGCCCGGAAACTGGGCCTGGCGCCGGGCTCGATCGGGTTTATCCGCGGGCGCTGCCTGAAGCGTCTCAAGAAGATCCTGGAAGAGAGGGGATTCTGATGCCGCCGGCGGCCGATTCCGACAATTTGGACGCGCTGCTGGAACGCCTGGCGGCCGCGCCCGATTCCAGGCGCAGGCGGCGCTTGCTTTCGCCGCCGGAATGGCGCACGCTGGCCACCGCCGTGCGCCTGTATGACGAGGTGGTGCGCCTGGCCCGCGTCGATCTGCGCCAGGCGGAGCGGCTGGCCGGGGCGCTGGCGTGGTTTTCGCGCCGCGTGGGCGATGAGAGCGCGCGCGCCCTCGGTTTGCGCGCCGTCGGTCACATCCACTATCTGCGGGGACGCAACGAGGCCGCCTGGACGCACTACCTGGCCGCGCTCCAGATCTACGAAAGCCTGGGAAAGGAGCTCGAGGCCGGCCGGACTCTGAGCGGCGGGTCGCTGCAGATCCTGAGCTACCTGGGCCGCTACGACGAAGCCTTCGCCTGGGCCGAGCGCGCGCGCGACATCTTCACCCGCCACGGCGACCGGCTGCGGCTGGCGCGCCTGGACGCCAACATGGCCAACGTCCTCAACCGGCTGGACCGCTTTGAAGAGGCCCTGGAGCTATACCGGCGGGCCTGCTCCGAGCTGATGGAAATCGGCCAGCCGCTCGACGTAGCCATCGTCCTGCGCAATATGGCCACCTGCCAGATCGGCCTCTGCCAGTTTCGCGAGGCGCTGGAGACCTACCACAAAGCGCGCGCCTGGTGCGTGGAGCGCGAAATGCCGCTGCTGGTGGTGGAGGCCGATTACAACATCGCCTACCTGTACTATCTGCGCGGCGAGTACACCGGCGCGCTCGATCTCTACGCCGCCGCGCGCGAACGGGCCCGCGCGCTGGGCGACGAGTACCACCAGGGACTCTGCGACCTGGACCAATCCGAAATGTACCTGGAGCTGAACCTCAGCGAGGAAGGCGCGCGTCTGGCGCAGCGCGCGCTCGAGGTTTTTCGCCGGCTCCACATGGGCTATGAAGCGGCCAAAGCCTTCACCAACCTGGCCATCGCTTCCAGCCACCACGGCGATTCGGCGCGGGCGGTGGGCCTGTTCGGCAAGGCGCGCGACCTGTTCACCCGCGAGAAGAACGAAGCGTGGACGGCGATCGTCGATCTGTACCAGGCGCTGGTCCTCTATCAGGACGGCCGGATGGAGGAGTCCCGCGCCCTGTGCGCACGGGCGTTCGGGTTTTTCGACGGCTCCGGGCTCATCGGCAAAGCCGCCCTCTGCCAGTTGCTGCTGGCCCGCATCCATCTCACCGCCGGGCGCGCCGCCGAAGCGCGCGAGGCGTGCCTGGACGCGCTGCGCCGCGCGGAGGAGGCCGAATCGCCGGCGCTTTCCTTCCAGGCGCATTTCGTGCTGGGACTGGTGGAAGAAGCCCTGGGGGCCCCGGAGGCGGCCTACGCCTGTTACGTTAAGGCCCACGAACGCCTGGAGAACTTGCGCAGCCGCCTGCACGCGGACGAGTTGAAGATCGCTTTTTTGAAAGACAAGCTGGCGGTCTACGAATCGCTGGTCGGAATGTGCCTGAGTCGCGGGTCCACCGAAGCCGCATTCGGCTACATCGAGCAGGCCAAGTCGCGCAGCCTGGCGGATCTCATCGCTTTTCGCGGGCGCCGGATACTCCCCTCCCGGGAAACCCATCGCGTGCTGGTGGAGCAGATCGCCGCGCTGCGCGAAGATCTCAACTGGTATGGCAGCGCCCTCCAGCTTTTGGAAGGCCGCCCGGCCAGCCCCAAGGCCGCCCCCATCGAGAAGTTGCGCCGCGCCGCGCGCGATTGCGAGCGCCGCCTGCTCGAAGCCCTTTCCACCCTGCGCGTGGAAGACCGGGAGATGGCCGGCCTCGATGCCGCCGGCTCGATCGGCATCGAGGCCATTCGCGCGAGCCTGGCCCCGGACGCCATGCTGGTGCAGTTCTACCGCGTGCGCGACGTGGTTCATGCGTGCCTGCTTTCGCGCCGCACGCTGAAGATCGTGCCCCTAAGCTCGGCGGCCGAGCTGCGCCGTGAGCTTCAATTGCTGCGCTTCCAGCTTTCCAAGTTCCGCCTCGGGCCGACTTACGGACGCACCTTCCATCGCCAGTTGCTGGAAGCCGCCACCTCCCATTTGCAGGAGTTCTACCGCCGTCTCATCGCGCCCATCGCGAGGGATCTGGACGCCGCGCACCTGATCGTCGCCCCGCACGAGTTCCTCCACTACCTGCCGTTCCAGGCGCTGCTCGATGGCGCCGTCCCCATGGGCGAACGCTTTTCCATTTCGTACACGCCCAGCGGCAGCGTCTACTACCTGTGCAGCGCGAAAAGCTCGCCGCTCGAGGAGCGTTCCCTGATTCTGGGCGTGCCCGACCCCGCCGCGCCGCACATTCTGGAGGAAGTGCGCGCGGTGGCCCCCGCCCTTCCCAACCCGGTGGTCCTCCTGGGGGCCGATGCAACCTCCGAAGCGCTGCGCCGCCAGGGCCCCGGAAGCCGCTTCATCCACATCGCCACCCACGGGTCCTTCAGGCAGGACAACCCCATGTTTTCCTCCATCGGGCTGGGCGATTCGCAGCTCAACCTCTTCGACCTGTACCAGCTCGACCTTCCCTCCGGCCTGGTGACCCTCAGCGGCTGCGGCACCGGCCTGAACGTGGTGGTGGGCGGCGACGAGTTGCTGGGCCTCACGCGGGGTCTTCTCTACGCCGGCGCCCAGGGCGTGCTCCTCACCCTGTGGGACGTCAACGACCAGAGCACGGCCGAGTTCATGCGGCTCTTTTACGATCGCCTTATGGCGCTCCCCAACAAAGCCCAAGCCCTGCAGTACGCGATGGGTGAGATCCGCAAAGCCTACCCCCACCCCTTCTATTGGGCCCCGTTCGTGCTGGTGGGGAAATATCAGTAGAAATCAGAGGCCTGTCGGCCCCATTCCTCACAGGCGCTTATGGCAGCGTGAAGCGCAGCGAGCCGAAAATCATGTGGGCGTGCGCCGTGGTCGGAGTTCCGGCCGGAACATACCAGGGAGCGCGGGTCAGATAGGCGTACTGCGTAATGATCTGAAGCGCGCCGTATTTCGGGTCCTTCCAGAAAGTGTAGTAATAGCCGCCCATGGGCTCTTGAAACTGGCGGTTGGCCGAGGTCGATCCGGGGAAGCCGAACCCCAGGTAACTGCCCGGCGCAACCACGAAGTAGTTCCGGTCGAAATACGTGCCGCCATAATAACCGTAGAACTGCGATTTGGGCGTGGGCGCGTATTCGAAGCCGGCGATGCCGCCCATGGAATGCACCGGCGAAATGGAGCCGCTGGGAGCGATGACGAGGTCCGGTCCCAGCCCCACCAAGTCTTTACCGCCGCCGTTGCTGTAAAACTCGGTGGTAATCAGGCGGAAATTCTTGGCCACTTCGAGGACCGCGTCGAACGATCCGCCCAGGGCTTGGGCGTCATAGTAGACATTCTGCGCGGGCGAGGTCCGGAACTGCCGCGAAAGGCCGGCCAGCTCGAAGTGCAGCGCCTTGCCGGACACTTGCGTGTCGTAAGCCAGTTTGGCGACCAGGTCCGGCCGCACGTTGGGCGTGGCGGGCGAGCTTCCATTGTCCACCTCGGTGGCGGCGAACGAAGGCAGGGTGACCGCCGTAGTGACGTACTGCTCGGGGTTCTCAATGGAACCGGCGAGCGACCAGTGCTGGTTGGGATGATAGACCACCCGGAGTTGCCCCGGCCGTCCCCATACCAAACCCACCAGGTAGTTGGAATCCTCCCCGAGGCCGACGAAAACATTGCTCGAAACCTGGGAGACGCCCACGCGGTTGGGGGTCATAAGCGTCCAGGTCTGGCCTCCCAGCACCTCCCATTTCCCTTTCTGCAGGTTCACCCAGAAATGACGCAAGCGGAAGGTGCCGCTGTTGCTGGTAACGTACAGGCTGGTGGGCTGGTTTCCAAAAAAGTCGCCTTCGACGTAACCCGTGACGGCCAGGTTCCTGGTCGGGTTGTCGGTGATGGTCAGGGCCACGCGCGAGTTCGCGGCGCTGGACCGAAACTCGTCCATCCTGCCGGCCGGAGTGTTGCCCATCGGAACGCCGGCGAAGGAAGTGGCCACGCCGCTGCCGATGGTGGTGGAGCGCCATACGGTGGAGAAATCCATGAAGCCACTGGGGGTGAAATCCGCGCCCCCGATGTGAAAAGCAAGCGGCGAGAAGGGACGGCCTTTAACGTCCACATCGGCGGCGGGCGTGGCCGGCGCGGCCGGCGCTACCAGCGGCTTCGCGGCTGATGGCGTGGGAGCGGCCGCCGGCGCGCCTTGCGAGGCCGCCAGACGGTCGAGCAGCTTTTGCTGGGCATCGAGCGCCTGCTGCGCGGCTTCGAGCGCCTTTCGCTGTTCGGCGAGCTGTTTCTGCTGGGCGGCGATCTGCTCGCGCAGCTTGGCGATGTCATCGGTCTGGGCGGCGCCCTGGGCGAGACACAAGACGGGGAATAGCAATGCGAGCGGCAAGAGCGAGCTGACGATTCTAATGAACTTCATGTCTTCTCCTGGGGTGACGCAAGGGACCGCGGTTCGACTTGGAACTAAGTCACTATTCTGACATGAAATAGCAATAAAAAGACCTTATAGTAGTATTTTTTGTCCGCTAAAGATCGCCCCGAAGCGTTTGAAAGCAAACCACATCGACGTGGTGGGTGGGATAGCGGCGAGGACTACTCGCCGACCACGGTTACAATCACCCGCCGCTCCCTCGGGCGGTCGTCGAAATCGCACAGGACCACCTGCTGCCAGGTCCCTATGATCATGCGGCCGCCGGCCACGGGGAAACTTTTGGCGGTTCCCACCAGAGCGCTGCGCAGGTGCGCATAGCCGTTTTCGTCGCCCCAGTGGGCGTTGTGAGCGTAATCGAGGTTGGAGGGCGCAATCTTCTCGAGGGCGCGCTGGAGGTCGGCCACGCATCCGGTTTCGAACTCGAGAGTGGTGATTCCCAAAGTGGATCCAACGCCGGAGATGTTCACCACGCCGGAGTGAATGCCGCTCGACGCCACTACGCGCGCCACCTGCGCGGTGATGTCCAGCACGTCGCAGCGGCCGCGCGTGGAAACGGTGAAGTCTCTCTGGAAAGCGGCCATACTACTTTCCGAAGCTCTCTTCGAAAGCGGCGACTTTGGCCAGGCGGCGGCGGTGGCGCTCCGCTCCGGAAAAGCTGGCCCCAATGAAATCCTTCACCAGGTCCACGGCCAACCCCGCGCCCACCACGCGCGCGCCCAGGCACAGCACGTTGACATTGTCGTCTTCCACCGCCTGGCGCGCGGAAAAGCTGTCGTGACAGGTGGCGGCGCGGATGCCCCGGAACTTGTTGGCGGCCACGCAGGCGCCGGCGCCGCTGCCGCACAACAGGACGGCCCGTTCGGCGCGGCCCTCCAAGACGGCCTGCGCTACCGCCCGTGCGTAATCGGGATAATCCACCGGCGCGGTGGAATCCGTCCCCAGGTCGGCGGGTGCGTGCCCTAAGGCGCGCAATTCGGCGATGACGCTTCCCTTGAGCGGAAACCCGGCATGGTCGCTGGCTACGGCTATGTTCATCGAAGACCATCATAGCGCCGGTTGCACGGCCTCTAATCTTTTCCCGGCGTCCGCCGATGAGACTAACAGCATATGGCCTCGGACGATCTCATCGAGCTAGAGATAATGCACAACCGGTTCCGCCGGCTGATGGGCGAGATCCTGCGCGGCACGGTGGCGCGTAATTCCTTCTACCCCTGGGAGGTGGAGGTTCTACTGGACCTCGAGACTTGCCCGTTGGATCGGCGCAGGCGCACCGACATACTGCGCCAGTATCAAAAGGCCGTGGCGCGCCAGATGGAGACCGGGCCGGGGCCACCCATGAAGCTTTCCGAATTCCTGCAGCTTCGCGCCCACAGGCGCGAAGCCGCCGGCAGACGGGACGATCTGGTCCCTATGCCCGAATGACTCGCTGCCCCTCGATGGACCGTCACGAGGCGCGACCGTTAGGGAGCGGTCCTCCGCCCTACTACCGAATGACTCGCCGCCCCTCGATGCGATACCGGCCGCCGACCACGATGCGCAGCGCTTCGGAATAGATCCGGTGCTCCTCTTTCAGGATGCGCGCCGACAGCGTCTCCACCGTGTCGCTGTCGAGCACCGGCACGGGCGCCTGAAGCACGATTGGCCCGGCATCCAGGTATTCGTCCACGAAGTGCACCGTGCATCCAGCCACGCGCACCCCATGTTCCAGGGCCTGGTGTTGCGCGTCCAGCCCCGGAAATGCGGGCAGCAGCGAAGGGTGGATGTTGAGGATGCGGTTGGGGTATTCGCGGATGAAGGCCGCGCTGAGCAGCCGCATGAATCCGGCCAGACACACGATTTCCACACCGCGGTTCTTTAATTCCCCGATTAGCATGCGGTCGTAGACTTCACGGTCCAGGCCCTTGGAGGGGATGCATACGGCGCACAGGCCGCGCTGGCGGGCCAGCTCCAAGCCAGGCGCCTCGGCGCGATTCGAGATGACCACCGCGATTTCCGCTTCCAGATCGCCCGCGGCGACGTGGTCGGCGATGGCCACGAAATTCGAGCCGCGCCCCGAAATGAGAATTCCGATCCGTTTCATCGATACTCCACGCGAGGCCGGCCGCGCCGGAGCGCGGTCACCTCGCCGATGCGGAAAGGAGATTCGCCCAGCTTGGCGAGCGCGGCCTCCGCCTTGGAAGCCCCGCGCGCGGGAACGGCCAGAATCATCCCCACGCCCAGGTTGAAAGTGCGCCGGTAATCGTCTTCCGGAATGTCGCCGATGCCGCGCAGAACCTCGAAAATCGGCGGAATGCGCCAGGCGCCCGTGTCGATGGCCACGCCCAGCTCCTTGGGCAACATGCGCGGCGTATTGTCGGTGATCCCGCCGCCCGTGATGTGGGCGGCGCCGCGCAGCAACCCGGCCGCCATCAGCGCGCGTATGGGCTGCAAGTAGCTGCGGTGCACGGCCAGCAGCGCGTCGCCCACCGTCGCGCCCACTTCCGGCAGCAGCGTCTTCGGGCCGTAGCCCGCCACTTCGAACAGCAGCTTGCGGGCCAGCGAGTAGCCGTTGGTATGCAATCCCGTGGAAGCGAGCGCCAGCAAAACGTCTCCCGCGCGAATGGACTCACCAGTAAGAAGCTCGGAGCGCTCGGCCGCGCCCACGATGAAGCCCGCCAGGTCGTATTCCGATTCCGCGTACAGGCCCGGCATCTCGGCGGTCTCGCCGCCGATGAGCGCGCACCCGTTGCGCCGGCACCCGCGCGCGATCCCGGAGACTACCGCCGCGGCCACGCCCGCGTCCAGCTTGCCCACCGCGAAGTAGTCCAGGAAAAACAACGGCGCGGCGCCCTGCACGGCGATATCGTTCACGCAGTGGTTCACCAGGTCCTCGCCCACAGTGCCGTGCCGCCCGGTCAGGAACGCGATTTTGAGCTTGGTGCCGACGCCGTCGGACGAGCTGACGAGTACGGGCTTGCGAAAACCGGAGAGTTGGTAGGATGCGCCAAAGGTCCCGATGTCGGTGAGCACGCCGCGCGTGAACGTCTGCCGCGCGAGCTTCTTGATCGACGCGACGGCGCGGTCGGCTTCATCGATATCCACGCCCGCATCGCGGTAACGAATGTGCTTTTTTGGGGGCAAATATCAGTATAGGAAATCGGGAAGCGTGGGAGTGGTCCACGCGACCTTCTGACGCGGAGGCGCGGGGACGCGGAGAAACTCGAAAATGGAAGGAACGCCACGCCGGCGCGCCGTTCCCCCCACCCTCTTCTTTCCCTAAATCCGGCCGAACTTGTCCACCGCTTCCTTGATGGATTTGTACTTCTCGATGAACGGATACATGGAGTGCTCGCTGTCGTCGAGGGCCTGCGCTTTCTTGAGCACTTCCGCGGCCTGCGCCTTGGGCACGGCCACCACGCCGTCTTCGTCGGCCGAGATGATGTCGCCCGGGTTCACCTTGGCCCCCGCGCAGACCACCGGAACGTTAAACTTCGTGACGCGGTAATGGTTGACCGTGGTGGAAGGGACTATGCCGCGGCTGAATACGGGGAATTGCAGCCTCCCGATCTGCGGAAGGTCGCGCACCGAGGCGTCGATCACCGCCCCCGCCAGCCCGCGGACTTTCATGGTGGTGACCATCAGGCCGCCGATGCCGGCGTAATCCAGCCCATCGGGGACCACCATCACGTACACCGATCCCGGCGGAGCGGCGTCGATGGCGTCCAGCATCCCCTGGGATGCCTTGGACCCCTCCTTATGCTCCTCTTTCGTCAGCAGCACGGTGACCGCCGGCCCGGCGAACTTGGTCTTGGCCAGCGGCCGCATGTCGTGCGACATGTAGTTCTTCACGCCGTAGAGTTGCTCCATAGCGTCGGCCACCGAGGCCACCTCGGTCAGCCGGTAGCCTTCGATCAGGGGATCGGCCGCGGGCTGCGCCATCATCCAGCCGGCAAACGCCACGACGGGCACGGCCACCAGAGTCCATTTCAGTTTCATTTCGTGTCCTTTCCAGCGACAATTGCTTAGAAACTCAATAATAGCGTCTTCGGGACGGGCCGGGGACTGGCGCCGTGGCCGCATAATGTCTTCCACGCGCGCGGGGCAAGCGGCGTGCCTGCTCCATCTGCCCCGCGCAGAGCTTGGATGTGCCAATCTCAAGAAAGCGCCAGGACTGGGCGTGATCGGCCCATCGAGCGAAGGAGGTTGCGAAAAGCCCCGATGACGAAATGGATTCTCGTTTTATTAGCCGGCGCATTGAGCGCGGCGGAACCGGAACGGGTCGTGGTACGGCCGCAGGATAGCGGCGGCGCGCTGGTCAACCCCGGCATGGGATGGGTATTTCACCATTACGACAACGGTCTGCGGAATTACGGCGCGAACCTGGCCCCCTCGGACACAGTCGATGAATTCCCGGGAGCCAGCACGGTCTATCTGCGCCTGGCCTGGTCCTATATTGAACCGGAAGAGGGCCATTTTAACTGGGCGGTGGTGGATACTCCCGCGCAGCGCTGGATCGTCAAGGGCAAGAAAATCGCGTTGCGCTTCACCTCCTCGGAAACCAATCGCGATCAGCCCTATGCCACGCCGGAGTGGGTGCGGAAGGCTGGCGCCAAGGGTTACTTTTATACCTACGGGAAGGGCATCGATCCGCAAGGCTCCAATTGGGAGCCCGACTACGACGATCCCATCTTCCTCGAGAAGTTGGACCACTTTCTCGCCGCGGCCGGCGCGCGCTATGACGGAAATCCGGAGGTGGCGTTCATCGATGTAGGCACGCTCGGCGCATGGGGCGAGGGCCACACGGTTCCGAGCACGGGCAAGTTCTACCCGGCGGCCACGGCGCTCCGGCAGATCGATCTCTATCACAAGTATTTCCCGCGCACCCTGGTGGTGGTCAACGACGATTTCTCGATTCAGGGCCGGGGTATCGAATTGTTCGGCCACGCCCGCGAGTTGGGCATGGGGTTTCGCGACGACAGCATCCTGGTGGAGAAGCCGCCGCACTCGTATTACCACGCCTTCCTGGCCGCCCCGTTCTGGCCCACGGTGGCGGTTGTGCTGGAATCCGAACACTACGGATCTTCCGTCAAAGACGGCGCTTGGGGCGACGGAAGTCTGTACTTGAAGGCCATCGAGGAGTATCACGCCAGTTACGCTTCCGTGCATTGGTATCCGCGCGAATTCCTGAAGGCCAACAAGGAGCTGATCGACAAGATCAACCTGCGCCTGGGCTACCGGCTGCAGCTCCTGGAGGCCTCCTGGCCGGCGGAAGTCTCGGCGGCCTCGACCATGCTGGTGGGGTATCGCTGGCGTAACGATGGCGTAGCGCCCTGCCTGCCCGGTGGACATCCAGCCATCACCTTGAAAGATGACCGGGGCGGGATCGCGGCGGTGTTCGCGGACGAGGAGTTCGACATGCGCGCGCTGCCGGTAGCCGAACCTGGCAAAGCCGAGGCGATTGGGCGGGAGCTGAAAAAGGCCGGCGAGCGTTTGCCGCAATCCGCGCGGCCTCTGGCCCGGTTTGGCTTGCCGCCCGCCGCCATATTGAAGCCCGGCGCCTATAGCGTCTTCATCTCTGTGGGCACGCGCACCGGAACGCCTCAGATTGCTCTGCCGCTCAAGGACGACGACGGTCAGCATCGTTATAATCTGGGCGTCGTGCGCGTCCTGCCAGCCGGCGCCATTCCCGCGGAAACGCCGCAATCGACCGGGGACTGGTGGTAGATCGCTAAGCCTGAATTGCGAAGTTAACTTCGGAGAAACTGAGTTTCCATAGGCTATTCCATTGAAATAACAGGCTTTGTATCAGGGCACGGCTTGAGCCGTGCCGATCAGCAAGCATTTTCTGGGCTTTAGCCCCTGATTTGGCAACTCCAGCGCAAATCCTTCTCATTCTCGTGAAAAGACAGGGGCTTAAAGCCCTTTGGGTGTTCCCCTTTGCGACACCGCTGAAGCCGTGCCCTGATACAATGCGCCCAACTTCGGGATTCAGGCTGAGAGTTGTGTCCAATCCCGGCCGCAGTTTCCCGGCGCTTCGGCGGGCCGCACGCGTTGGGTTCGGCGACGCCGTATGCGGGTTTGGGTCGCCGTCAGCCTCGACCTGGCGGCTTTTTCGCTTCAGATTGCTTTTCCGGTAACGCCTCACGCAGACTGATCCGGCGCAGCATCACGACTCGTCAATTCTCCGATGGCGCCCCAATATAGTCGATCACCAACGTTTCAAGCGGTCCTTTTTGCTTTTGCAGTT
>Ga0181517_10000648_pt1 | contig 45257 bp, 31 predicted proteins | sample PEATcosm2014_Bin_31_FD_119748 | JGI IMG/M metagenome (GOLD analysis project Ga0181517, IMG submission 119748) | Peatland microbial communities from MTU Mesocosm Facility, Houghton, MI, USA - PEATcosm2014_Bin01_30_metaG | ecosystem: Environmental > Terrestrial > Soil > Wetlands > Peat | place... | reverse complement strand
GAAAATGCCCGGTGAGGGGCAACCAAAGCGGCTCCTCTTTCAGGGCGGCAAACCTTTTTCACATTGAAAATCGTCGGTGACATCAAAACAAACAACTCAAACAGCCTTTTTCAGAGATCTCAATACGTGTAATGCGCGTCACCAAGGTGGTTGAATGTGCCGTTGTTGTAAGCCCCGACGGTGCAAATTGGAAAATAATCGTTGTAGTCGTTCGCATAAATATAACAAGCGAGGGAAATTTGGTGAAAATTGTTCTGGCATTGCGCCAGTTTTGCCTTCCGCTTGGCCGCCGCCAAGGCTGGCAACAGCAGCGCCGCCAAAATGGCGATGATGGCAATGACCACCAGCAATTCAATGAGGGTGAACCCCCGCAGACAACCGCCACAGGGACCTCTACTTGCCCGGCTATTCATAAATTCGATTGCCAAACCACGCTTGGAACGTGCATGCATCCTCCACATATCCATCCGCAGCCATCAGCACAAACCGGATCAAATTTCAACATGCCAACCGGTGCCGCACACAAACGGCAGCCGACTCATGCCGACTGCCGCGATTCTTCAGACTCGTTTCTCGACATACCTTCACACCAATGATTATACAAACCGCTAATTGGCATTCTCCAGATAGTTGAAAAACTGGTCATACGCCTGATTGGATGTAGCGGTCTCCTGTGTGGGAAGCTGACCGTTCTGCACCATGCTAAAAGCCAGCTTGCTCTGGACAAATTCCACTGAACCGTCCGTAAAGAGACAGTTAAAACCCTGGGAAGGAAAGTGGGCAAAATATCCCGGCGAGTAAAGGCTCGTGGCACTGTCCGATGGCGACATAAAATCGGTTGCAAACAAATGGCTGCCACCATTATTGCCCGCCGCAGCAAGGCCGGCGGCGTCCTCCGTCCATACACTGCCGGTCTTCGGAAATGCCCGTTGATTGTTTGGCGTGGAATCCCAAGCGCCTACGATGCGCGGATTGTATAACCGGGTGTCCTGAATTGGATATGTCCCATCAGAAAATGCTATATTACCTGTGCTGAGCCAGAGTGGTCTTGAATAATTTTCAATAGCATTCCTAACGGATGTCGAAAAACTCGGACACCAGCAACACTTGCCATCCCCAATCATCCTCGTCTCATACAGCAGCCCCAAACAGTCATAGGTAATGGTGGCGGCAGGCTGTATTCCAGGTGGGGGTATAGTGTTATTGGGCTTGCTGACGGCAGATCCATTTCTCGAAAAATATTCGGTATAGTCAACAAAGGCAAGATCGTTGAACCCGCCGCCCGTATTTTTACCCCCTACCGTGCAGATTGGATAATAATCGTTGTAGTCATTTGCATAGGTGCTACAGGCAATGAAAACCTGGTGGAAATTGCTCGTGCACTGCGCCAGTTTTGCCTTCCGTTTGGCTGCCGCCAGCGCCGGCAGCAGCAGCGCCGCCAAAATGGCGATAATGGCGATGACAACAAGTAATTCAATTAGTGTAAAACCCCGCGAAGCAGAGGTCCGCAACGAACCAGTTTTCTCTTTTCGCATATTATATTCTAAACCTGAATTTATTTTTCGCAACTTTTGAAAAAACGCGCGGCCTGCAATCAGACCGCGCGTCGCGAATTTACAGAGTGCTGCTATTGTTTATCAGCATCCTACGGAGTGTTTGTGTTGACCAAGCGATAGAACACGCTGCCGTTTGTCGCTGTGATCGGGATGACAATCACGTTGGTCGAGGTTGAACCAGCCACAACCACCCAGTTGGTGGAAAGACCGGTTCCCAGTTTGTTGGTCTGCGCCTGCAATTGATAACCATTCTCCGACAACGGCCAGCTCATTGTCAGGCTGGTGCCATCGAAGGAGTTGACAATCGCCCCAGGTGTCCGATCCGGGTTGCGCGTCACGTTCACAGTGTAATCCGCCACAGTCAAGTTATCCTGTGCGGTCACATGCACGCGAACGACGTTGGCCACGGCCGGGTTGGCGTTGAGTGTCAGCGACGGGCTAGCAGCGCCCGAAACCACCACGTTGGTCGCACCCAGATAAACCACGTAGTTGGTGGCATTGGTGCTCCAATCGGTGGGCGTCACCGTGATCGTGCCATTGACATACGCCTCCGCCGCGGCATAAGTGAGCGTATTCGAGCTAAACGCGGGCACCAGCGTGCCTGCCGAAAGGACCAAGTTCGTAAGCAATGCGTTTGTGCTTGCCGTATTGCTGACGACCAGCGCCATGCTGCCGTCCAAGGTCAGATTGGTCACCCAATAGGCATTCGGAATCGGCGGCACGGTGATGTTCGTGATGCCGCCTGTGGTTAACCCGAAGGCCGTCGGAACAGCCGTGGGGAAGAAGCGGAACACATTTGAAGTGCCACCAGGATAGACCATATTATTTGTGGCAACCGTGAGCCGGGCGCTGCTGATGGTGAGGCCGCCTACAGCATTCAGGGTGTCACACACCGGCGTGTTGGTGACGTTGACATTCATCACGAATGTTGTGCCGACACCACTGATGGTCGCCTTGCCCGTAATCGTCAAGGTGCCCGGATGTGTGCCAGCACTGCTGACCCCCCAAGCCGGGGCGATTACATTTCCATGGTTCGCCGCACTGGAGTTTGAAACCCACAGGTTACCCCTCAACGTGCCATTGCCGAACAGACTCTGGAAGTTGGTTGTGTTCCAACCAAGGTAGAGGGTGCCACCAATTCCCGTAACATCCAACACCCCCGGCGCGACAATCGTGAAGTTCGTGCCAAGGAGATAATTGTTTGTCAACGGATTAAACGGACCCGTGTTATTGCCCAATGGCATATAGGCCAGCGTGCCATTGCTCACACAGGTCTGCCCGCCATAACCAAGCACGTTGTTGGTGAAGATGAGGGTGCCGCTGCCGACCATGCGGATGCCGGTGCCGCCATCAGACATCTGCGCACCGATGATGTTGGTGGTCGTCGGAGTCATCAAACCACCGATGGCATAAATCGCATTCGCAGCGCCATCACTTTGAGGCTGGCTGCCACCACCCAAGTAGAAGGTGTTGTCACCGCCAGACAGTGTTCCAAATGGAAACACATTGCCGCCGGATGCGCCACCCATGTTCATTCCAGACACGTTGGTAATGCCCAAAACCACGTTGGCGTTGGGGAAGCCACCAGTGCTGAAATACCCAAGGTTGCCGCCGGTAGAATCATGGATCTGGCAGAACGTAATTGTGCCATAATAGTTGGTGGCGTTGCCAAAACCAACCTCGCCGCGAACATACTCCGTTTGATAGATGATGTTGCCGCCGCCACTCAAGGACGCGGCAGTCAAATTGCCGCGCTGCGGACCATACATCCAAACAGTCGCGTTAGTTGTCACCGTGATGTTGCCGACCGTGTTGGCAATCGTCGGAGTCGAACTTCCGGAAAAGCCAGCCATATAGAACACGTCGTTTGTTCCGGTAAAGGTGATGTTTTGATTACCATTGCCGCCGATGGCATCTGTTCCCTCAGCCGTCGGCCCGCTTGATGTTGCTATGGCGCCATTGGCACCACCCAACGACAGCGTGGCATTGCTGACGGTCACGCCACCACTAAACAAGCTTGGGTAGGCCGCAGTGCCTCCAGAGGTGGAATAAGGGTTAACAAGCGACATATAGGTGCCATTGATCACCGACAACCCAACCTTGCCAGTGCCGGAATTCTTATTGTCCAGAATCTGGCCATAGAAGATGTTGGTGCCGCCACCATTGATCGTTATAATGTTTGTGGTGATGCCGTTGTTGTAAATCACCGGTTCGAGGAGACTCGCCATACCCTGCCCCCAGTTGGTTCCATATAAACTAGAAACCGTGATGTCATATCCGTTCAAATCCAGCACGCCGCACGCAACACCATTGCTGCTGTCATTCATGATAAGCGCCGTGGTGGCAGGAACGGCACTTGCCGAACCAACCACAACCTTTCCGCCATTGACAGCCGTCGAGCCTGCATAGGTGTCACTTCCGCTTAACGTCACTGTTCCAAGCACGTTGGAATAGCTTCCAGTGCCAGTGATGGGAGCATTGACGGTAACACTGTTGTTAACATCAAAGATCAAAGTGCCGTTGTTGGTCACTGGGCCGGTGCCCAATGTTCCAGTAAAACCATTGCCGACCTGCAAGGCATTGCTGCTGATCGTAATCGGCCCGCTAAAGGCACTGTTATTCCCTGCCAATACCAGCGTCCCGATGCCCTCCTGCACCAACGAACCAGAGCCGCTGATGTTGCCGTTGAGTGCTTCACTGGACGCATTGTTGGCAATCAAGGCGCCATTATCAGTAACAGGACCAATACCCACCATGCCGTCAGCCGTGCTGGCACCTGTGCCATTAAGCTGAATTGTCCCGGCGTTGATCACCGTTCCACCCAAGTAATTGTTCACCGACTGTAGGGTAAGGGTGCCGGTCCCACTCTTGCTCAAGCTGGCGCCACCGCCAATAATATTGGCCGCAGCATCCGAACTGCCGGAGCCGATGGTGTAGTTCTGGGTAGCATTGACATTGACTGCACTTGGGAAAACAGAAGCAAGGTTCATATACACCGGATTATTGTCGGAACCACCATCGAGGAAGTCCACGATGTCCGCATTCGCATATACTGCCGTCGCATTATTGACATCCTTCCAAATGGAGGAACCCGTTGCATTCCAGTAATTGTTTCCACCATCACCCTGCCATGTAAGCACAGGAGAGACACCCGAATACACAAGCAGATCAACCGTGGTCGGTGTGGCGTTTGTCAGCTTCGCCAATTGTCCGAGCGGCAGACCTGGAGCATAGACGGCAAGATTCGCCACGGAACCGGACAAACTGCCGGCAGTAAACAAGTTGTAGACGCCGTTTGTAATGTTGTCAATGCCATTGGTAAGATAGGACGCAAATTGGACAATCACAAGCCCACCATTCTCGCTGAGCTGCTGATTGACCGCGATCTTATCATTAACAATCCCCACCCCGTTGGTGGCCATGTCAATATCATAGTAACCACCGGCCAGAACCAGATTGTTCGCGAAAGTCAATGTGCCAATGGCATTGTTGGTGCCAGGCATAATGCTCGAATTGGCCGGTGCCGTGATCGTGCCTTTGACAGTGCCACTGCCAACCAACGATTCATAAGGCAAAACACCGCGCAAGGTCAGACCGGTGGCCGACGCATCAAAAACTGCGCCCGATTTGACTATGATGTTGGCCGTGTTTGAGACCGATCCGGATGCCGCCAGAATCATCGTTCCATTGCTAACAATCGTATTGCCCGTATAGGCTTCATTGGTTGCTATGACAAAACTGCCAGTTCCCACGTTCACCACATCACCAACACCGCTGATAGCCCGGGGATAACCCACACTGCCGCTGTTATTGATCGCAAGCGTTGCGTTATCAACCAAGCTGACGGCATTGCTGACGCTGCCCACTGCTCCACCCGCGCCCAACTGCAAAGTGCCGGCGCTCACGGTAACCACGCCACTCAAGGTATTGTTGGCGGTTAGCGTCAAAACGCCTGTGCCCAATTGGGTCAAATTACCCGATCCGCTGACCGCACCAATGCTGGTGGCGTCCGGCCGGTTGAAGGACAGGACACCATTATCCCGAACGGCGGACAAAGTTGAAATGCTGCCCAAGGGGGTTCCATTGCCCACCTGTAGTGTGCCATTGTTGATATAGGTGGATCCAGTATAGGTGTTGTTATTGGTGAGGATCACCGTGCCACCCAAACCGCCGAGCGTCAGCGCCGTGGGCGAACCGTTGTCCGCAATGACGGAGCCGATGGTGAACGGATAGAGGGTGGCGTTGTTGAGAACAATCAAGTCCGCACCCGCCGCACCCATGATCGTGCCGCCCAAAATCGTGCTGTTAGCTGTTCCGGCGCTGGACACCAGCAAGCCGCCAGTCATATTGGTCAATGTCACGCCGGTGCTGATGGTTATGGCCGATGGGCCGGTCATCTTCAGCGTGTTGACGGCCGCATTAGCTGTAAGGGCAAACGCAGTGGCACCACTCACACTGATGTTGTTGGTCGGCTGAATGAGCGCGATGGAGCTGGCGGAGGTGATGTTTGTATATCCAGCATAACCATAGCTGGCGATGGCAGCACCGAAGATGTTGGTCTGGGCCAGATACCAATCGGTGCCGTTATGGGCCCAGCCGCCGAAGACAAGGCCATTGATCCAAGGAAGTGTGTTGGTTATATACAGGCCGTTGTTTGCGGTGCCGCTTTTCACCGCGCCATAATAGTTCACATAAAGCGAACTGCCGACGCTGCGGTTGACATTTGTGCCCACAACAATCCAAGACGTGTTATTGGCCCCTCTGGTTGGCCCATATATTTGCGCATTCGCGCCGGGCTGAAGCGTAAATCCGGCAAAGGTGTTGTTCATGGTCACGTTTGCCGTGCCCGAAAGTTGTTCAAAAATTTCGTTATTGCCAAGGTTGCCAAAGATAAGGTTCCCGGGCGCAGTTCCATTATAAAGGTTCACACAGTTATAAGCACCCCAGCTGCCCATGATCAATGTTCCATTGTTTATGGTGACGTCACCTGTGAACGTATTCGGGTTGTTAAGCGTCACCGAGCCGGTGCCATTCAAGGTAATCCCGCCTGTTCCGGAAATGGCCGTTTCAGAGTTGGCGGTAAACACATAGTTTGACAAGTTATTATTGAAGACCATTGAACTGGGAGTCAGCACGACAGGCAAACTAACCGTTGCAACCCCGGTGTCGTCAAAGATCACATTGTCCTGGCTGTAAAAGTAATCGCTGACCCGGCCATTTTTCCAGTTTTTCGTCAGCCCAACATCCCATGTGCTGGCCGACGGGGTGCCCGCCCAAGTGATTGTTCCGGGTGACACCGTGCCGCTGGCCTGCAAAAGAATGTTGCCAGGCTGGGTGGTGGTGTCGAACGTGCCGGTGATACCGCGAGGGGCAATCAAAACAAGTTTCGCGGCATTCGCATCATTGGGACTGGTGGAAATGTATTGGGAGCTGGTCATCAATGTATATTTGCCGGACGCCAACGAGCCGGTAACAGTGCTGATCACAAAATCAACCTCGTCGCCAATGGTGAGTGTGCCGCTGACGGCGATCAAGTCGTTGGTTCCCCCGCCCACGGCTGTGCTGTTGTTCAAGAGGTAGTTTATACGGTTTGCACCGCCCCTGCCGGAATTATCGTCCAGAGTCAGATTGCCATTGATGCTCCATGTGGCGATGCCAGGGGCAACCGTGGTGACTGGCGAGATTGCGCCGCCACCATTCACCCAAAAGTTACCGATAACATCATAGTTGATGATGCTCGCAATGGTGTTGGTCGAATAGGAATAAGACAGAAAGTTGGTTGTGTAGACAGCATTAGTGCTATAAGCAGATCCGTTCCACGTCACCAGCGTATTGGAATAGACATAGTTGTTTGTGGTGACTGTGACCACGTAATTTGTTGTGCAAGGATAAAAGGGATAATAGCTGCCAAAGAAATTGGTGTAAGGCTTTGTGGGTGTGCCGGCGGACACGGTAAGAGGCCCAGTCACAGTAGAAAAGCCGCCGTAGTCATTCAATGCCGAAAAATCAAACACGGCGCCAGAAACAATTGTCAATTGCGTAGAACTCGCGCCCAAGGATCCCTGTGAAAATCCATTGATCCCCAACACCAGCGTTCCCTGATTGATGAGGGTTGGACCGCTATACAGGTTGCCACCAGTCAACGTCTGTGTGCCAAAGCCCGTCTTGGTAACCGCTATCGTGCCGGTCGAGGCCGTGTTGGCGGAGGAGTCCTGAATGACTCCTGAAAAGACGCCGTTTGAATTTCCATTGCCAAAGGTCAACGTATAGGTGCCGGTGTTAGTAAGGTTTTCTATGATTCCCGTCCCAGCCCCCGAATCTTCAAGTCCGTTGATGGTGGGGCTGCTCTGGTTGATATCCCATGTGCCATCCAGCCACAAGTTGCCTACGCCAGCCCCGTTGGGGACGGTGGTAGCAGCGGTGCCACCAGCCCGAAGGAGGGCACCCCCGACAACCGTCACCACGTCCTGAACCTGAACGATGGAGTTGGTTGCCCACACGACGTTGGAAGTGGTGGTAATCGCCCTGTTGGTCACGTAAGTCCAGGTTATATTAGTAGAGAACCCGTTCGTAATCAGGTAAGTATAGTTCGTCCAGCTCGTCGCGTTCGTTCCGTAGATAAAATCTACATAGTTTGTGGATGCCGGCACGACGTTCGTGGACGCCGTCACGATGTTCGTGGAATACACATAGTTCGTGCCCCCGTTTACATAGTTGATACCTGTCAACGTCAGGTTTGTGGCCGCCGACACAATGTTTGTGGTCACCGACACGATATTCGTGGCATAGGGAATAAAGCTCGGCGTCTGTGACAACAGGTTTGTGCCGAACCCATTTCCAGCGGAACCGCTGGACGGCCCCAGCCTTGTAACGCCGCCGCTGACGATCAACGCGCCGCCGCCATTGGTGGCGCCGGTGATGATGCCGTTGAGATAGATCGTGCCGTTGCCCCCGGTCGTCAGGGTGTTTGTGCCCATGTTAATGGTGCCGGCTATCGTAGTTTGAAAGTTATTTGTTATTCCTCCCAAAGGATTACCCACCCCATAACCCACAACAGTGTTCTGAAAAGTTTGCGGCGCACCTAAAACGAGCGGAGCGACAATCGTGTTGGATCCCCAAGCATCCACGATGCCGTTGGTGATTGTAAAGGAGTTGCCACCAATAATCCACGAGTTGGTGCCAAAAGTGATCTGGCCTGCATATACGGCACCCGCAGGATAAGAATTGGTCGAATGATAGAAATAATTGGCACCAAGGAACGGGAAAATCAAATTGTCGCCGTTGGTGAGACTAATCCCCACAGCCGCGTTGCCGCCAACAGTCCAGTTGTTGGTGGTGGACCAGAGACCATCGCCGGTGACGCCGGTCCAGGTATCACTTTGCTGCGCGCGCGCCACCCCCCCCGCAGAGGGCTGCGAACGCGATCAGCAACCACAGGCGCGAGCGCCACGACTTGACCCCAAACAATGTTTGAACAGTTGATATTCTCGAGTGCATAGGTTTCTGGTTTGTTTGTTAATGTTTAATCTGCGGGGAAATTTGGGTTGAAACCGGGCTGATTTTTGTCAGGGCATGTTGAGAATGATTTTCGGATAAGCCGGTATGCCATTCATGGTATCAGTAATGGCAAGCATCAGCCCCTTGAGCGTTGATTGCGAGGCACTGCCGTCGGCCAGACCCAGATTGCCGGAGTCCATGTGCAGGTCGGGATCCGTCCAAGCCCACCCAAGCGCCTTTACAGTGGCACCAAGCTGACCCGTGGTATTGCAATAACCATGATTCACCATATTCATGGAATCGGCCGGCAGCACACCGTAGTCCGTGGTGTCGCTGGTTTTGAGGCCAATGGTGCACCCGATGTTGCGATCTCCGACGAGAATCATCTTGGGATGCTTGTCCGACGCATCTCCACACACAAAATAACTAAGACCTTGAGGGCCGAAACCGGCCCAGTTCGTCGCCGCGGACGCCACAGGTCCTGTAGGCTTTCCCGAATCTGTGGGATTTGAGGTCTGGGAAACATCGGCGGGGCAATGCAACACCTTGGGCGTGCTCAATTCATTGGACATGACACAAAAGACATTGGTTACGCCGTATCCAGCCGTAGCCGAACTGTTCTGGTTATAGATGTTTTCCATTGCGCCCCATGACGCCGTGCTGAGAGCTGTGGGATATTTGTCGCCGTGATCACCCTCCCACACCTTAAAGGACAGACCTATCTGTTTGATATTGGTAACGCACTGCGCACGCCGGGCCGCCCTCTTGGCCTTGGCCAAGGCCGGCAGCAGCAGGGCCGCGAGGATGGCGATGATGGCAATGACCACCAGGAGTTCTATCAAGGTGAAAGCTTTAGGGGATTTTACGGATCTTTTCATTAAGTTAAGTGTCTTCGCTCTGCGTTTTACGTGTGTTTTGTGTGTTTGACTGTGTGATTGTCTGGCGAGTATTGCGTGAATCCAGAATCATGTCAACAAAAAAATGACAACGGCCAATCCCGCCGCGCCCGACGCCCTGTCGGCGACAACTTTCCAAGCGTGGCGGGTTGGTTACGGCTGCCGGTTTTGTTTTCATTAATTCAGAACTTTCGCCCTGCGGGCTGCAAAGCGTTCCGCAGTTTTATGGTCTCGCTCAACGTTCTCACACCGTGACTATACAGCCTGCCAGAACCAGCGCCATCGCCAGTTCTGGTGACATTGCCATCGCCAATTCTGGCGATGCGACCGGGAACAGGAATCATCAAATCGGGCGGTCCGGCGTTTCGTGAGGCGGCGTCTGGCCGAGGTGTCTGGCCACGGCCTCCGTTCGCGACCGCACATGGAGTTTTTCGTAAATGTGCCGGATGTGGGTGTGGACCGTGGAGTAGGTCATTTTCGTCGTCTCGGCTATTTCCTTGTAAAGAAACCCCTTCGCCAGCAGGTCCAGCACCTCGACCTCGCGCGGGGAAAGTCCCTGCGCCCCGGACGGCAACGGCGCCGCCTGCTGGAAGGACTGCACGATTTTGCGGGCGATGTGGCTGCTCATGGGCGAGCCGCCGGCGTGAACCTCGCGGATGGCCGCCAGTAATTCATCCGGCAGCGTCTGCTTGAGCAGATAACCGGTGGCACCCGCCGCGAGCGCGTCGAAAATGTTTTCCGTGTTCTGATACACCGTGAGCATGATGATCTGCGTCGCCGGGAGCTGCGGCTTGAGCCGACGCACGCATTCGACGCCGTTGATGCCGGGCAGGTTGATGTCCATGAGCACCACATCGGGGCGGATGCCGGGAATTTCCCGCAGGGCTTTTTCCGCGCTGTCATGCCGGCTTACGCAGCGGCAGCCGGATGAGCCGTCAATCAACCGGGCCAGGCTCGCCCGCACCGGCGCATCATCCTCGACAATTGAAACGGATATTTTCATGTCATCGCCAATTTATTTTCGGGGCGGCAATTTGCGCCCGGGTTTTCGCCGAAGCTGTCGCTGATGATTGTGACGTCATTGGGCGAAGCTAATCCAGATCATCCTCACGGCCAATCTCCATCACTGGCGATGCCTCCGCCAATTTGAGCGCCACGGTCATTTCCACCCGCGTGCCGTGGCCGGGCTGGCTGTGGATTTCGCAACGGCCGGCAACGGCCGCCAGACGTTTTTCCAGGTTGGCCAGACCGGAACCGGCGGTGAGGCGGTCCGCGCCGGCACCGGCCGCACCGCCGGCGGCTGGAAGGCCGCGGCCATTGTCCTCAACGGCCAGCGTGAATGTTTTTGCCCCGATGCGCAGGCGCAGCCAGACCTCGGTGGCGTGGGCGTGCTTGACCACGTTGTTGAGCGACTCCTTCAACGCGAGGAAGAGATTGTAACGCAACTCGGCCTCCACGCGCGCCGCCGGCAGCGCCACCGGCAAATCCATGCGGCAGCGGATTCCCGCCGTGCGAAGATAATCCTCGGTATAGGCGGAAATGTAGTCCATCAGGCCGGCGAGCGTGTCGTGCTGCGGATCCACCGCCCAGACGATTTCGTCCATCGCCCGCGTGAGCTGCCGCGCCGAACCGGCGATGCGGTCAAGGTGTTTGACGGACTGTTCCGGCTCGCGCCGCGCCAGCTCGGTGAGCAGCGTGATTTGCGTCAGCCCGGCGCCAACATCGTCATGGATGTCCCGGGCGATGCGGGCGCGGTCGCTTTCGATGGCGTGCTGCTGCCGCAACCGCGCCAGTTGCCGGCGGTATTTGGCCGCGACGATTCTGCGCGCGGCGAACACCGCGCCGCCGAGCAGGCCGGCGGCGGCCAGAACCAAAAACCAGGACGTCTGGTAAATGTGAGGCCGGACGACGAACGCCATCACAACACCGGTCTGATTCCACTTGCCTTCGCTGTTACAGGCCGCCACGCGGAAATTGTAATTGCCCGGCGGCAGCGGCCCGTAATGCGCCGTGCGCCGCGTCCCGGCATTCACCCAGTCCGGGTCCAGCCCGTCAATCCGGTAACGGAACCGCGTCTTCTCGCCCGTGTCAAAGTTCAACGCGGTGAAACCAAAATCATACTGCCGGTGTCCCGGCGGGATGATGATTTTCTGGCCGCGCAGCGCGACCGGTTCGCCATCCACCCACATTTCCTCGATGCGGACCGGTGGCGGCGCCGGGGCGGGATTCAGTTCATCCGCATTGACGCTGACCACGCCGCGGGTGGTCGCAAACCAGAGCAGCCCGTTCGTGCCACGCCAGCACGCCGGCTGGTAGCCGTCGGAAAATTCCAGCGCCGGCAAACCATCGCGCCTGCCGTAGGTCACGCAATTCACCGTGTTGGTCCGGTCCTCCGCGCAGGCGTTCAACGCCAACCGGGAAACGCAGTAAATGCCCTGGTGCGTGCCGAGCCACAGCCGCCCCTCGTTATCCTCCAAAATCTGGCTGATGACATCCACCGGCAAACCCTGCTTGGCCGTGATGCGCCGGAACACGCCCTTTTCAAAACGGAGCAGCCCGCCGCGAAATGTCCCCGCCCAGATGACGCCATCCGCATCCGCGTGGAGGGAATAAATCGGCTGCCCCGCCAGCGCGTCCGTGGGACGGAACGGATCGAGCCGGTTTGTTTCGCAGCGATATAATGTTCCGTCGTCCGCGCCCGCCCAGACGGTTCCATCCGGCGCTTCCGCCAATGCCCGCACCGACGCCGGGGCGGCGTTGTCGTTTGTGCCAATGATCCACTGTTTGTTTCCCGCCCACAGCACAATGCCGTTCTTGGTTCCCATCCACGTCCGGCCCGCGTGGTCGGTCAAAATGGATTTGATGCCGTGCACGTTCCAGTCCCACGACGCACGCTGCACCCGGCCATCAAGGAACTGATATAAATTTTCCCCTTCCGCCGCGCTCAACCACACGCCGCCATCGGCGCGCGGGAAAACCGAGAAAACATAATTCGCCGACGCGTTGGCGCCGACCGGAAAGCTGGTGATTTTCCCGCCGCTCCAGCGGCACAGCCCGCCGCCGCCGGTGCCAATCCAAACCACGCCACCGCCATCCTCGCAGACCGACAACGCTGTCCGGGCCGGCAAGCCCTCAGCCGCGCCGACGACATGAAAATGCCGTCCGTGCAGATGCGCCAGTCCGCCGTGATCCATGCCCGCCCAGATGCCGCCGTCACCGCTTTGGAACCACGCGCCAACGCGCTCACCGGGCAGGTCGTTCTGGGAGGTGAGCCGCTGGAATTGTCCGTCCGGCGCGATGTGAAAAAGCCCGTTGCCATAATGATTGAACCACAGGCCGCCGTCGCGGTCTTCATGCGCGCCCATTGCGTGGCTCGGCGACGACCCCAGCAGGCCGCGCCATTCGGTGATTTCCGCCACCCATTTGCGCCCCTCCATTTTGCGGAACCGGTCGCCGTCCAGCACCCAGATTGCGCCCGCCTTTGTTGGGAACAGTTGCAGCGGCAGGATTCCGGCCTCGCCATTCGTGGGTGTCATCAAGTCAAACTGTCTGCCGTTCCAGCAGGCAATTTCATTTTCCGCCCCCGCCCAGACGCGGCCTGACGCATCGGCCACCAGCGTGAAAATGCGGCCGCCGGCCAGACCGCCATCGCCGGGCAGCTCCCTGAATTCGCCTCCGGCAAATTGGAGGATGTGCCCATCGCGCGTCAAAAACCAAAGACAGCCGTCGCGGTCGGCGCATTGAAAACTTGGATGCGAATCCGCCGGCGGCAGCACCACCAGCCAGTTGGTGCCGGCGGTCATCGGATCGCGCTGCTGGACCTCGCCGAATTGCGTGATGAACGTGACGAGATTGGACGAGGAAGCCACGAGCGTGGTGCGCAAATCAAACAGGGTGCGGTCCGGCCATTCGTTGCGAAACACGCCGTTGCGATACGAGGTCAGCCCGCCGCGAAAGGTGTTGATCCACAGCGTGCCATTGGCGTCGAGGGAAAGCGCTTGGATGCGCGCCTGGCTCAACTCCGGCGTGTTGGCCGGATCGAAGGTGACAAACCGCACGCCGTCGAAACGCGCCAGTCCGTCGTAGGTGCCAATCCAAAGATAACCGTCGGGTGTCTGGGCGATGGCCGTGACCGTGCTGCCGGGCAGGCCGTTCTCCGTGTCCCAGACATCCACAAGGTAATCCGCCGGTGCCGCGGCCGCTTCAGGAACAGCGTGCAACAGCAGCCCCGTCGCCATGACGGCGAAAATGAGCCGACTCACCGGCGATGAAAAAATTCGGTGATGCACGGCGGGCAGCATACCGCCACCGGCGGAAAGTTTCCACCGGAAAACAGAACCACACCCGACATCGCCGGTGCATCAGTTTGCGACAGGGAAAAATCAGGCCACGTCGAGCGTGGCCGCGTATTTCCGGGTCAGCACCGAAAGTTCGGCCACGACGGATTTGTGTTTTTCGTCGCCCGCCAGATTTTTCATTTCGAGAGGGTCGGCATGCGGATCGAACAGCATCGCGCCGTTGACGCCGTCCTTGCCGAACTCGGCGTAGCGCCATTGTTCGGTGCGCACGGCGGTGCCGTGAATCGTTTTGCCGTCCTCGCTCCAAATGGTGTAGCCCGGCCTGTCCCATTTCGCCGACGGCTGGCGCAGCAGCGGCACGAGGCTTTCGCCCTCGACTTCGACCTGCCTCGGCAAACCGCACAATTCCACCAGTGTCGGATAAATGTCCAGCGACTCCACGATGCGCGTGCAGCCCTGGCCGTTGCCCTTCATGCCGGGCGCGGAAATCATCAGCGGCACGCGCGTGCCCATTTCAAACAGCGAACCCGCCTTGGACCACTTGCCTTTTTCACCGAGCTGATAGCCGTGGTCAACGGCGAAAACGATGATGGTGTTGTCGCGCAGGCCCAACCGGTCCAGTTCGGCGATGACGCGGCCAATGTTCCAGTCCACCCACGAGATCGAGGCGATGTAGGCGCGGATGACTTCGCGCGCCTCGGCCTCGCTTGCGCCGCGCCCGATGAACAAATCGGCGTTGTGCGGACGGATGGCCGCGGGCGGAAATCCCGGCGGCAGGGTCGGCATCGCGGCGAAGTCCGGCGTCAGCCTGATCTTGTCCACGTCATACAGATCCAAAAATTTCTGCGGCGCGGTCGGCGGGCTGTGCGGCTTCACAAAACCGCACGCGATGAAAAACGGCTGGTCCTTGTATTTCCGCAGATTTTCAATCGTGCGGTCGGCGGTGTTGTAATCGCCGTGGCCCTCGCCGTTGCCGTCCAGAACGATGATGCGGTCGGAATAAAGCGCCCGCTGGCGTCCCACGGCATCATCCCCGGACGGCCCGGCCAGCTTGGGCGAGAGCAGGTCGCGCTCGGTGCGCTCGGCGATTTTGCTGGTGTCCAAAACGTGGCCCACGCCGTTCGACTGCATTCCGCCTTCTTCAGCGGCGGCGCCGCCGGTGGTGATGTCCCAGGCCTTGGGATCGTCAAGACCGCCGTGAAAAATCTTTCCCGCGCGGACGCTGACGTAGCCGTTTTGCCGGAACAACTGCGGCAGGCTCGTCCAGTCCGGATGCGCGGTGCGGAAATCCGTGCGGTTGCCAAGAACGCCTGTGCGGGTCGGATTGCGCCCGGTGAGCAGCGAGGCGCGCGACGGATTGCAGAGCGGAAACTGGCAGTAATTGCGATCGAAGCGGACGCCGGATCCGGCGAGCGCGTCGAGATTCGGCGTCAACGCATGGAACATGCTGGCGTAGCAGCCCAGCTCCACGCGCATGTCGTCGGACATGAGGAAGAGCACGTTCGGCGGACGTTTGCCCGGCGCGGGGATGGCCGCGCGCAGCGCGCCCGGCAGCGACGCGGCGGCGGCGGCACCGGCAACCGTTCCCAAAAAATCACGGCGCGTCCAGCGGTTCTCGTTCCTGGCGGTCATGCATGGAAAACTAGCATCATCGCCGGCAAAGGCAAGGTCGTTGGGTCCGATGACAGCAGACAAGCGAAAGCAAGCCGGAGAATTTGCCCGGCTTGGGCTCGTTTTGATTCTTGCACAACGGGAACAACGCGGAAATTCCTCAAATCTGGTTGTTGCATGGTCATTTGAGCCAGCTCACGCCGGCTGCCACGGACCGGTTTTAAAATAAAAACTATTTGGCGCTTTGCTTTGCCCGGGCGAAATCGGCATTGGCACCTTCCATGTCGCCTTTGGCTTGCTCTGCTCTGCCGCGGTTTTCGTAGGCCAAGCTAAAATTCGGATTCAATTCGATGGCTTTGGTGTAATCCGCGATGGCCCCGTCGAAATCTTTTTTGCGACTTTTGGCAGCGCCGCGAAGGTTATAGCTGTTGGCGAAGTCTGGTTTCAATTCGATGGCTCTGGTCAAATCCGCAACGGCTCCGTCCCAGTCCTGCTTGGATGTCTTTGCGAAGCCGCGATTGTAGTAGGCTTCAAGATCATCGGGTTTCAATTCAATGGCTTTGGTGTAGTCATTGATAGCACCATCCGAATCGCCTTTGGCTTCCCTCGCGCAGCCCCGGTTGTAGTAGGCTTGGACATCATCTGGCTTCAATTCAATGACTTTGGTGCAATCCTTGATAACACCATCCTGGTCGCCTTTGGCTTGCCTCACAATACCGCGATTGACATAGGCATCGGTAAAGTCAGGTTTGAATTCGACGGCCTTGCTGTAATCCGCAATGGCACCATCCCGGTCGCCTTTGGCTTTCTCCGCATTAGCGCGATTGTAAAAAATGCTGGCATCATTTGGGTGTAATTCGATGGCTTTGGTGAAATCTGCGATAGCGCCATCGAAATCGCCGTTGGCTTGCTTCGCATTGCCTCGATTGTGATAGATTTTATACTCGTCCGGTTTCAATTCGATGGCCTTTGAGAAATCAACAATGGCACCATCTAAATCGCCTTTGGCTTGCTCCAAATTGCCGCGATTATTGTAGGGTTCAGCCACATCTGGCTTCAATTCGATGGCTTGGGTCAAATCCGCAATGGCACCGTCCACATCGCCCTTGGCTTCCTTGGCATTGGCTCGATTGTTGTAGGGTTTGGGATCATGCGGTTTCAATTCGATGGCCTTGGTGAAATCCGCAATGGCACCGTCCACATCGCCTTTGGTTCTTCTTACCTCGCCTCGATTGTTGAATGCTTCAGCCATATCTGGTTTCATTTCGATGGCCTTGTCGAAATCTGTAATGGCTCCATCCACGTCACCTTTGGCCTGCTTGGCAACGCCGCGACCACTGAATGACTCGGCATTATCGGATTTTAACTCAATGGCTTTGGTGAAATCCGCAATGGCGCCGTTCACATCGCCTTTGCCGTATTTCACATTCCCACGATTGTTGTAGGCGGCGGCGTAATTTGGGTTCAATTCGATGGCTTTGGTGAAATCCTCAATGGCACCGTCTATTTCACCCTTGCCATATTTCGCATTGCCGCGCGCGCAGTAGGCGTCAACATAATCTGGCTTCAGCCCGACGGCCTTGGTGAAATCAGCGATGGCGCCATTCCAGTCGCCTCGATCGTATTCCGCATCGCCAAGGTTGTAAAAAGCCTTGGCATCATTCGGTTTCAACTCTGTAACTGTCGTGAATGCCACAATGGCGCTGTCCACGTCGCCTTCGATCTTTTTTACTTTGCCAAGATTGTTATAGGCATCAGCATAACCGGGCCTCAATTCGATGGCTTTGTCGAAATCCGCGATGGCTCCATTCGAGTCGCCCTTGGCTTGTTTTGCAATGCCGCGATTGTTGTAGGGTTCGGCAAAAGCAGGCTTCAGCTTGATGGCTTCGTCGTAATCCGCGATGGCTCCGTTCCAATCGCCTTTGGCGTATTTTCCATTGCCGCGATTGCTGAAGGCCACCGCAAGATCGGGCTTCAGTTCAATGGCTTTGGTGAAATCCGCAATGGCACCGTCCCAATCGCCTTGAGCCTGCTTTGCAATCCCGCGATTGTAGCAGGCTCTGGGATCATCCGGTTTTAGTTGAATTTCTTTGGTGAAATCTGCAATGGCATTGCCTAAATTCCCCTTTGATTGTTCTGCGGTGCCGCGATTATTGTAGGGACCGGCCGAATCGGGGTTCAACGCGATGGCTCTGGAGAAATCCGCGATGGCACCGTCCAAATCGCCGGCGTCTCTCTTCGCATTGCCGCGATTAAAATAGGCGTCAGCATAACCCGGTTTCAATTCAATGGCTTTGGTGTAATCCGCGATGGCATCGCTCCAATCACGTTTGGCATCCTTTGCATTGCCGCGATTGAAGTAGGCGACGGCATTATCTGGTTGTAATTCGATGGCTTTGGTGTAGTCCTCAATGGCACCGTCCAAATCGCCTTTATTTAATTCGGCATTGCCGCTGTTCAAGCAGGCGGCAGTCTTAATGGATCGGTTGGTGGCGCAGCCCGTTAGCGCCATCAGACAGGCAAGGAGCAGAAGTCTTTTTTTCATAACATTTCTGTTTCGGTTTTTTCCCGTTGAGTTTTTGGCTTCTTCCACCGCGCAGCTTTGGCTTCTTCCGCCGCGCGTTCAAGGTTCAAGGCCAGCAATTTTTCCAAAATTTGCTCGTCGCTCAAATCAGCCGGCCAGCCGTAGGCGGCGGCGACGGCGGCGTCCAGTTTCTTGTGCGCCAAGTCCAGCCAGGCGGGGCGCTCGTTGTAAAGATTCGTGAGCGTGCGCTTTTTGAGTTTGGCGGCGCAATCGGCGTCGCGCGGTTCCAGGCGCGGATAGGCGGAAGTTTCCTTGCCCTGATAGCGTGACCACTTCTTTTTGAACTCGGCGGCGGTCATGGCAGCGTGACGAATTCAGCGAGTTTTTCCCGAATCGGCATGGCGGATGAGTTTGCGCCGGAAACGGGGCAGAGGCAAGACCAAGAAAAACTGAAAAGATGAAATGCTGAAAACAGAAATTAAGGCAGGGACGCCGCGCTGCGCTGTCCCGTCGCCGAGCGTGGCGTCAGGCGACGGAAAACGGGGATTCGACAAGGTTCATTCCATTTTGCCACAGCACACTGCCAATCCGATCCTTGATCCCATCGCCATTGGCCTCCGGCGGCGAAGACTGGAGCAGAAGGCGTATGTTTTTGCCCACAACTTAATTTGCCAATGTGCGAACAAAAAGCGTGGATTGACGCGATTCTGTTCTTGTGAGTAAATGGGGAGTCTCGGAAAAACGCAGTTTATCCTTGGAGGTTCACCCATGAGAGCAAAACGAATACTGGCGCAAATCTGCCTGCTCTGGGCGCTGATGCCGCCCGCCGTGTCGCAGGCCCAATTCACTTTCACAACCAACAGCGGCGCGATCACCATTACCGGCTACGCCGGCACGAACGGAACCGTGGTCATTCCCGACAGCACCAACGGCTATCCGGTCACGGCCATAGCCGATTACGCCTTCTATGGCATCTCCACGCTGACGAATCTGACGATTCCCGGCAGTGTCACCAACATCGGGATGAATGAGTTTCTGGATTGTTACAGCCTGACCAACGTGACCGTGGATGGGGCCAACCCGAATTATGCCAGCGCGGGCGGCGTGCTGTTTGACAAGACGATGACCACGCTGCTCCAGTGTCCCGCAGGACTGGCCGGCAGCTACACGATTCCCACCGGCGTCACCAACATCGGCGGCGAGGCATTTTATTATTGTTACAAACTGACCAGCGTGACGATTCCCAACACCGTCACCAGCATCGGCTCCTGGGCGTTTTACGGTTCCGGCCTGACAAGCGCAACGATTCCCGCCAGCGTCACCAACATCGGCAGCCAGGCGTTCGGGAATATTGGCCGGCTCACCAGCATCTCCGTGGATGGAGACAATCCGAATTATGCCGGCGCGGGCGGCGTGCTGTTCAACAAGGCAATGACCACCCTGGTCCAATACCCCCAAGGTCTGACCGGCAGCTATGCGATTCCCGGCAGCGTCACCAACATTGCCGATGGGGCATTTATTTATTCCAGCGTGTCGAGCGTGACGATTCCCAACAGCGTCATCGGCATCGGCTATCAGTCTTTTTGGAATGATAACAACCTGACGACGGTGGCGATTCCGGACAGCGTTGCCAGCCTCGGCAATTACTCGTTCTATGCTTGTTACGGTCTGAAGCATGTGACGCTGGGCAGCGGCGTCGCCAGCATCGGGTATCAGGCGTTTGGTGACTGTTCCGTGTTGACGAACATCACGGTGGCCGGAGCCAATCTGAATTATGCCAGCGCGGGCGGGGTCTTGTTTGATAACGCGATGACCACGCTGCTTCAGTGTCCCGAAGGTCTGGCCAGCTTCGCGATTCCCAACGGCGTCACCACCATCGCTGATAATGCGTTTAATTCCTGTTTCAACCTGACCAACATGACGATTGGCGGCAGCGTGACCAGCATCGGCGAAAGTGCGTTCTATAATTGTTACAGGCTGACGAGCGTAACCATTCCCAACAATGTCGGTAGTATCGGTTGGCAGGCTTTCTATTATTGTTCCGGCCTGACCAACGTGACGATTGCCAGCGGTGTCACCAATCTCGCCGGCGATGCGTTCGCAGGATGTTCCGCCCTCACGACGGTAACGATTCCCGCCAGTGTCACCAGCCTGGGCGATTCCTGTTTCGCGGATTGCACGAGCCTGACCCAAGCGGACTTCCAAGGGGACGCGCCGCTGGTGGATGGCTGGGAGGCAGGCAGCGCGGACACCTCGGTCTTCAGCGGCGAAACGGGCACGGTGTATTATGTGGCGGGCACGGCGGGCTGGGACACTTCCTTCGGGGGCTGGCCCACGGCCACCTTTGTGCCATTTGCATACACTTGTATCACCAATAACGACAACACGATCACCATCACCGGCTGCGCCGGCGCCAGCGGCAAAATCACCATCCCGGACACGATTGCCGGATTGTCAGTCACCGGCATCGGGGCCGGTGCGTTCCAGCACAACAGCAGCCTGACCAATATCACGATCCCCGCCAGCGTCACCAGCCTGGGCAGTCTGGCCTTCTCTGACTGCGCCAACCTCACGGGAATCTATTTTCTGGGAAACGCCCCCACTGCGGATTTGACGGTGTTCTCCGGCGACAACCATGCCATCGTCTATTATCCGCCGGGTGTCACCGGCTGGAGTTCGCCCTTTGACGGTCTGCTGGCGGGGCAACTGAACCCGCCGTCCACGGCCGGGGATTTCTATTACACAACCTATAACAGCGCGGCCATCATCACCGGCTATCACGGCGCCGGCGGCGACATCGGCATCCCCAGCACGATCAACGGCCTGCCGGTCGTCGGCATCGGGGATGGAGCGTTCGACTACAACTACAACCTGACCAGCGTGACGATTCCCGACAGTGTCACCAACATCGGGAACTATTCGTTCATTGACTGCGGCAACCTGACCAGCGTGACGATCGGCAACGGGGTTACGAGCATAGGTCACTCGGCATTCTACGATTGTTGGAACCTGACCAACGTCATGATTGGCAAGAGCGTCACCAGCATCGGAGACTGGGCGTTCGAAGACTGCGGCAGTCCGCTGGCGGTTGATTGCCTGGGGAACGCTCCCCAGGCTGACTCGACTGTGTTCGACGGGGACGAACCGATGACGATCTATGACCTGTCGGGCGCCACCGGCTGGGATGTGCCCTTTGCCGGTATTACCGCGGTGTTGTGGACCGCGCCAGTGCCACCGGTGCCACCGGTGACATTTGCCTACACTTACATCACCAATAGCGACAACACGATCACCATCACCAGATGCACCGGTGCCGTCGGCGACGTCACCATCCCGGACACGATTAACGGCCTGACGGTCACCCGCATCGGGGACGGTGTGTTCCAGAATAACAGCGGCCTGACCAGCATCACGATCCCCGCCGGCGTCACCAGCCTGGGCAGCTTCGCATTTTCCGGCTGCGCCAACCTGACCGGAATCTATTTTCTGGGGAACACTCCCGACACGGATACGTCGGTGTTCACCGGCGACAACCGTGCGACCATCTATTATCTGCCGGGCGCCATGGGCTGGAGTTCGTCCTTTGACGGTCTGCTGGCGGAGTTGCAGAACCCGGTGGCCCCGGCAGGGGATTTCACTTTCACGACCAACAACGACACAATCATCATCACCGGCTACACCGGCGCCGGTGGCGACATCGGCATCCCCGGCACGATCAACGGCCTGCCGGTCGTCAGCATCGGAGACTCCGCGTTCGAGGGCAGCCGCCTGGCCAGCGTGACGATTCCCAACAGTGTCACCAACATCGGAAACTATGCGTTCGATTACTGCTACAATCTGACCGGCATCATGCTCGGCAACAATGTCTCCAGCATCGGAGACGATGCGTTCGAAGAGTGCTACGACCTGACCAACGCCACAATTGGCAATAATGTCACCAACATCGGAGACTATGCGTTCGAAGACTGCGGCAGTCTGACGGCAATCACGGTGGCCGCGTTCAACTCTTCCTATAGCAGCGTGGATGGCGTCTTGTTCAACCAGGGGCAGACCCTGCTCATCCAATTCCCCACAGGCAATACCGAGGGCGATTATGCGATTCCCCCCAGCGTCACGAGCATTGGGGAGTATGCATTCCAAGACTGCGCCAGCCTGACTAATATCGCAATTGGCGTCAATGTCGCCAGCATTGGGGAGGGTGCGTTCTATGGCTGTAGCGGCCTGACCTCTATCGTGATCCCCAATAGCGTCACCGGCATCGAATTCGCGGCGTTCGACAACTGCTACGGCCTGACCAATATCACGATGGGCATCAATGTCGGTTTCATCGGGGAGAGTGCGTTCTGGGACTGCAGCAGTCTGACCACCATCGCGATCCCCGCCAGCGTCGGCACCATCGAACCCTATGCGTTCTACGGCTGCAGCAGCCTGACCGCGATCACGGTGGACCCCGCCAATCTCTACTATTGCAGCCTGGACAAGGTGTTGTTCAACAAAAGCCGGACCACGCTCATTCAATATCCGGAGGCCAAGGCCGGCAGCTACATCATTCCCGACAGCGTCACCAGCATCGGGGACTCGGCGTTCTATTTTTGCACGAACCTGACCAGCCTCACCATAGACAACAATGTCCCCAGCATTGGAAACTATGCATTTGCCTACTGCTACGGGCTGACCAACGTCGTGATTCCCAACAGCGTCACCAGCTTGGGATACGGTGTGTTCGAAGATTGCATGAGCCTGGCCAGCGTGACGATCCCCGGCCATGTCACCAGCATCGGCAGCCAGGCGTTCTATGGCGACAGCAGCCTGACCAACGTCATGATTCCCGCCAGTGTCACCAGCATCGGCAGCCAGGCGTTCTTTTATTGCCCCAGCCTTATCGCGATCAATGTGGATCCATTAAATCCTGTCTATGGCAGTCTGAACGGGGTTTTGTTTGACGTGAGCCAAACCACCTTGATTCAATTTCCAAGCGGCGTCGGCGGCAGCTACACGATCCCCGCCACCGTCACCAACATCGCCGATTTTGCGTTCCTTTACTCCATGAATCTGGCCAGCGTCACGATTCCCGACAACGTCATCTTCATGGGCGTCGCGGCATTCGGCAGTTGCTACAGCCTGACCAATGTTACGATTGGCAACGGCGTCACCAGCATCCCAGAGGCGGCGTTCATCAGCTGTAGCCTGACCAGCGTCAGCATTGGCACCAACGTCATCAGCATTGGGGACGAGGCGTTCATGAGCTGCCCCCTGGCCAGCATTACGATCCCCAACAGTGTCACCAGCATTGGCTACCAGACATTCGAAGGCAACAGCAGCCTGACCAGTCTCATCATCGGTAACAGCGTCACCAACATCGGGCAGGATGCGTTTTCTTTCTGCACGAGCCTAGCCAGCGTCACGTTCCCGGCCAGCCTCATCGGCCTCGGAGATGATGCGTTCTATTACTGCACGAACCTGACGGGCGCCTATTTCCTGGGGAACGCCCCCAGCCGTGATTGGTTTCAATTCTACTATGACAGCAATGCGACCGTCTATGCCCTGCCGGAAACCACCGGCTGGGCTTCGTGGTTTGGCACACGTCCGGTGGTGCAGTGGAATTTGCCGCCGCAAATCAGCCCGACCGGGCTTGGCGTGCAGGCGAATCAATTCGGCTTCAACCTCACCGGGTTCAGCCGTCAGGTCATTGTGGTGGAAGCCTGCACGGACCTGGCCAATCCCGTCTGGTCGCCGGTCTCCACCAACACGCTCGACACCTTTGCCGGCACCAACGGCGCGTCCTATTTCAGCGATTCACAGTGGACGAATTATCCCGTCCGCTATTACCGCGTCCGCTCGCAGTAATCTTCTCGCTTTCCGTGGATGCGACGGCATTTGCCACCGGCGGTAATTAAAATTATCTTTGCGCGCGTGAGCCAGCCGCCCATCACCGATGCCGGACGCGGGTTTCATCTCCTGACGAAACCGGTCGGGCCGATTTGCAACCTCGACTGCAAATACTGTTTCTACCTCGAAAAGGAAAAATTGTATCCCGGCGAGAAGCAGTGGCGGATGAGCGACGCGGTGCTGGAGGAATACATCCGCCAATACATCGGCAGCCAGCCGGGGCCGGAAATCAACTTCGCCTGGCAGGGCGGCGAGCCAACGCTGCTGGGCGTGGAATTCTTCCGCAAGGCCGTCGCGCTGCAAAAAAAACACGCCAGCGGCAAAACCGTTTTCAATGCGATTCAAACAAACGGCACACTGCTCGACGACGGATGGTGCGAATTTCTCGCGGCGAACAAATTTCTCGTCGGGCTTTCGATAGACGGTCCGGCGGAGCTGCACGACATATACCGCGTGGACAAACGGCAGCAGCCGACGTTTGGCGCGGTCATGCACGGACTGGAACTGCTCAAGAAGCACGGCGTGGAGTTCAACACGCTCACGGTCGTCAACCGCGCCAATTCGCGGCAGCCGCTGGAGGTGTATCGGTTTCTCAAAGGCATCGGCAGCCAGTTTTTGCAGTTCATCCCGCTGGTCGAGCGCGCCGCGTCCACGGAAATGAAATCGGCGGGCTACGAATTCGCCGCACCTCCCCTGCCCGGCCGGCCGGAAAATGTTTCCGCCGTCACGCCGTGGAGCGTCGAGGCGGGGCAATACGGAACTTTTCTCTGCGCGATTTTTGACGAGTGGGTGCGCCACGATGTCGGGAAAACATTCGTGCAGTTGTTTGACGTGGCGCTCGGCAACTGGCTGGGGCTTGGATCGTCGCTCTGCGTCTTCGCCGAGAAATGCGGCGCGGCGATGGCCATCGAGCACAACGGCGATCTTTACAGCTGCGACCATTACGTTTATCCGCGACACAAGCTCGGCAACGTGATGAACCGGAGCCTCGGCGAAATGGTGAATTCGCCGCAGCAGATGAAATTTGGCAGCGACAAACTGGATTCGCTGCCGAAATTCTGCCGCGAATGCGAGGTCCGCTTTGCCTGCAACGGCGAGTGTCCCAAGCATCGTTTCATTCGGACGCCGGACGGCGAGGACGGCCTGAATTACCTATGCCCCGCCTACAAAAAATTCTTCAACCACATCAATCCCGCGATGCGCGCGATGGCGCGACTGCTGCAAACCGGCCAGGCGCCCGCACGGATCATGGAAATGCCGGTGGCCCGATCATAACAAAAGTCCGCCTGCCTCGGCTTCGATCGCGGAAGCAAAGAAATTCATGGCCATAAAACGCGGGCAAATTATCATCTCTTTCACATGAGCAAATCCATCCTGATTGCTGTGATGCTGGGAGTATGCGCCTTCAGCCTGGCGGGAACGGCCGAGGATGCGCCGTCGGGTTTGCTCTGCGACCTGCTGACGCATCCCGAAAAATGCCTGATCACCGATCCCAAACCTGATTTTGGCTGGATCGTAAACGCGAGCCGCGAGAACGAAGTCCAGTCGGCCTACCAGATTCTCGTCAGTTCCAGTCCGGAAAATCTGGCCCACGGCAAGGGCGATTTATGGGATTCGGGCAAGGTCGCGTCGGCGCAATCCATCAATGTGAATTACGCGGGGAACGCCCTGCAATCCCCGGCTTCCTGCTGGTGGAAAGTTCGGACGTGGAACAAGGAGGGACGGCCTTCCGCCTACAGCCAGCCGCAGCGTTTCAATGTCGGCGAGTTGAACCGGGCGAAGTCGTGGCCGGGCGAAAGCCGGTGGGTGCAAATTCCCGATGCGGCGGGCAAACCGATGTGGACCTTCGAGGACCGGTCGCCGGTGAGCTATCATCCGTTCGCGCCGGACAAGATCGCGCCCAACCCCGACGGCTCGACCTTCATTGATTTCGGTCGCGCCGCTTTCTCGGCGCTCGACCTGACCCTGACGTGGCAGCCGCGAGATCCCGCGGTGAGCAACTGCACCGTCAATGTTGATGTGGGCGAGAAGAACCGGGACAACGCGGTGGAGCGCAAGCCGGGCGGCGGAATCATCTACGCCCGGTTTCAACTCACGCTCCAGCCCGGCAAACATTCCTATCCGGTCCCGATCCCCCGGTTCGTGGCGCGTTATCCCGAAAGCCAGGCTCTTCCGCCGCAAATGCGCGAAGTGATTCCATTCCGCTATTGCCAGGTTTTGCCGGGAACGGAAAGCGTCACGGTGGACGGAGCGCGGCAACTCCGGTTAAACATCGAATTCGATGACCAAGCCTCGTCCTTTTCATCTTCCAGCGAGGTGCTCAATCAGGTTTATGACCTCTGCAAATACTCGATCAAGGTGAACAGCTTCAACGGCGATTACGCGGGCAGCGAGCGGGAACGGATGCTCTACGAGGCGGACACCTACATCGAGCAGATGAGCCACTATGCGATTGACCGCGAATACGCAATCGCCCGCTACAGCGCCGCCAACATGATCTACCACGCCACATGGCCGACAGAATGGATCCCGCATTCCGTTTTCATGGCCTATGCCGATTATCTCGAAACCGGAAACACCAGGTTCATTTCAAAATATTACGACGAGCTGAAACCCAAAACGTTGCTGGCCCTGGCGGGAGACGACGGCCTGGTCAGCAGCCGGACCGGTTTGCAGACGCCGGATTTTTTGAACTCAATCCATTACCAGCACGGGCAGTTGCGGGACATCGTGGACTGGCCGAAGGGGGAAACCGACGGATTTGTCTTCACCAACGTCAACTCCGTCGTCAACGCCTTCCATTACCGGTCGCTGGCGCTGATGGAAAAGATTGCCACAGCCCTCGACAAGCCTGACGACGCCGCATTTTACCGCCAGCACGCCGATCGGGTCAAAGCGGCCTTCAACGAGAAATTTTACGATCCGCAACGCGGAATTTATGTGGATGGAATCGGAACCGGCCACGCCTCGATGCACGCCAACCTCTTCGCCCTGGCCTTTGGCCTCGTGCCTTCAAACCGTTGCGCGGCGGTGACGGGCTTTGTCAAATCCCGCGGCATGGCGTGCAGCGTCTATCCCACCGTCTATCTTCTGGAAGCGCTTTACGACGCGGGTGAGGATGGCTACGCGCTCGATTTGATGACCTCCGACGGCGACCGGAGCTGGCTCAACATGATCCGGGCCGGCTCCACCGTCACCACCGAGGCGTGGGACGTCAAATACAAGGCCAACGAGGGATGGACCCACGCCTGGAGCACCGCGCCGGTTCAGATCATCCCGCGAAAACTCATGGGCATCGAACCGCTGGAACCCGGCTTCGGCAAGATTCTCATCGAACCCAGGCCGGGCAATCTGGCGAAGGCCAAGGTTCTCCTTCCGACCATCCGAGGTCCGATTTCCGCCGAATTTGATCGTGGAAATGCGCTCGATTATTTTCATCTGACCGTCTCAATTCCGGCCAACATGACGGCCGAAGTGGCGCTGCCCATCACGGGAAAATCCCACGGGATTGTCACTTGCGATGGCCATCCAGTTCAGACGCGCGTCGAAGGCGACCGCATCTTCATGGATTCAATCGGTTCAGGAATGCACACCTTTTCCCAATAAAGCGGCAACCCGTGTTGGAGCTGCCGTCCGGCAGGCCTGATTACTGGCCATCGAGCTCCCACAACAACCCACCACGCCGGCTCCCGTGACTTCGGAGCGGACAAAGGATTTCAAGCCCGGTGTTTTCCGCAAAGCATATCACTTGTGCGGGCGGTTGGTTCCAATTATTTTGAAGCCCGCCGCAGACAGGAAAATCAAACTTGAAACAAACCAGCCCGGCGCGGCAGACGTTCGCGCCAGCGGCGGAATTTTGCAAAAACTGAACGACATGAAAAAAACACTGGTCTGCGCCCTGTTGCTGTTCACGGTCGCCAGGATTCAGGCGGCGGAAATCTCGGTTTTCGCCGCCGCGAGCCTGACCGATTCGCTCAAGGAAATCGCCGCCGGTTATGAAAAAACCTCCGGCGACAAAATCACCTTCAACTTCGCCGCGTCCAGCACACTGGCCCGGCAGATTGAGGAAGGCGCGCCCGCCGACATTTTCTTTTCCGCCGACGAAGCCAAAATGGACGGACTGGAAAAGAAGGGCCTGATTGACACGGCCACGCGCAAAAGCCGCCTCGGAAACGCGCTCGTCGTCGTCGTCACCGCCGACAGCCCGCTGCAAATCCGGTCCGCCGGCGACCTCACCAACGCCGCCGTGAAGCAAATCGCGCTGGCCGATCCGAAAGCCGTGCCCGCCGGGATTTACGCCCAGGCCTGGCTGACCCGGCAGCAACTCTGGCCCGCCATCGAGCCGAAGATTGTCCCCACGGAAAACGTCCGCGCCGCGCTCGCGGCGGTGGAATCCGGAAATGTCGAGGCGGGCGTCGTTTATAAAACGGACGCGGGCATTTCCAAAAAGGTGAAAGTCGCCTACGAAGTCCCCGCCGGGGACGCGCCGGCCATCAGCTATCCAATGGCGATGGTGAAGGAATCCAGCCAGCCCGACGCCGCGAAAAAGTTTTTGAATTATCTCGACTCCAAGGAAGCCGGCGACATCTTCAAGAAATTCGGTTTCATTCTGCGTGACTGAAGAATTAATCGCATGACTTTGGGGGAATGGCAGATTGTCTGGTTCACCGCGTGGGTCTCGGCCTTGAGCACGCTGGTGATTCTGCCCTTTGGCCTAGCGCTCGCGTGGGCGCTGGCGTGGCGCGACTGGCCGGGCAAATCCATCGTCGAAACGCTCGTCTCGTTGCCGCTCGTCATGCCGCCGGTGGCAACCGGTTTGATCCTGCTGAAACTGTTCGGACGGCGCGGCGCCATCGGCGGCTTTCTCCACGACCGACTGAATTTTGACGTCATCTTCACCTGGCGCGCGGTGCTGCTGGCGTTGAGCGTGATGTCGCTGCCGCTGCTCGTCCGGTCCGCGCGCGTGGCGTTTGAGGAGGTCAACCCGCGCCTCGAACAAATCGCGCGCACTCTCGGCTCGGGCGGCTGGCGCGTGTTCTTCACCATCACCGTTCCGCTGGCGGCGCGAGGCATTGTCGCAGGCATGATCCTCGCCTTTGCCCGCGCGCTGGGCGAATTCGGCGCAACAATCATGGTGGCCGGCAACATCCCCGGCAAAACTTCCACGCTCTCGCTCACCATTTTTCAGGACGTGCAGATCGGCCAGGATTCGAGCGCCTTCCGGCTGCTCGGCGTGTCGGTGGTGCTCGCGTTCGCGGCGGTCTGGTTCAGCGAATTCCTGCTGCGCCGAAAACGAAAAACGAGATGAGCCTGCTGCTGAAAAACATTTCACTGCCGCTGGAATCCTTCGCGCTCGGAATGGATGTCGAGGTCCGGGGCCGTGTCACCGCCGTCTTCGGCCCGTCCGGCGCGGGCAAAACCTCGCTGCTCGACCTCATCGCCGGCCTGCGCCGCGCGCCATCGGCGTTCATCCAGCTCGACGACCGCGTGCTCACCGACACCGCGAAACATTTTTCCGTGCCGACCCACCAGCGCGGCATCGGTTATGTGCCGCAGGACTTGGCACTGTTCCCCCATTTGTCCGTGCGCCAGAATTTGCTTTACGGCTGCAAACCCGGCGGCGCGGCCGGCCGGTTGTTCAGCTTCGATCACGTGATTGAAATTCTGGAAATCCAGCCGCTCACTTCGCGCGGCGTGACGGAACTTTCCGGCGGCGAAAAACAACGCGTCGCCCTCGCGCGCGCCCTGCTCGCCTCGCCGCGCCTGCTGCTGCTGGACGAACCGCTCGCCAGCCTCGACGCGCCGTTGAAGGCGAAAATCATCCCCTATCTCACCCGCATCCGCGACGAGTTCCGCATCCCCATGCTTTGCGTCACGCACGACCGGTCCGAGGCGCTCGCTCTCGCCGACGAAATCATCGTGCTGGTCAACGGCCAGGTCCTGCAGACCGGCCCGGTGCTGGACGTGTTCAACCGCCCGGCCAGCGCCGACGTTGCCGCCATCGCGGGCGTGGAAACGCTCCAGGCCGGCGTCATCACAGATTCGCACGAAGGCCTGGCCACGGTGAAAATCCATGGCGCGACCCTCACCGCGCTCGCGCCCGCGACCGGCACGCGCGAGGTCTTCGTCTGCATCCGCGGCGAGGACGTGATTCTCCAGCGCGACGCCGCCGCCAGCAGTGTGCGCAACCGCCTGCCCGCCCGCATCATGGCGTTGCGCCCGGAAGGCGCGCTCGTCCGCGTGGAACTCGACGCCGGATTTCCGCTGTTTGCGCTGGTCACGCGCCCGGCCTGCGCCGAACTCGCGCTGCGCGAGGGCGAGCCCGTCACCGCACTCATCAAAACACCCGCCATCCATCTTGTGCCGCGCTGAAACTCCTGTTAAACAGATTCAGTGCGCGTTTTATTTTTCGCCCAGCTCAAGGATGCGACCGGTTGCGACACCGTGGAACTCGTTCCGCCGCCGCCGGACGCGGAACAGCTCTGGGCGGAACTGCTGAAAAAATTCCCAAAACTCGCGGCGCACCGCGCCAACGCCCGGCTGGCACGCAATTGGGAATACGCCGAGGCCGATGCGCGGTTCACAAACACCGACGAGGTCGCCCTGATTCCGCCGGTGTCAGGCGGATAAAGATTTGTTTCATGGAAATTGAAGTTCAACTGACCGGCTCGCCCATCGCGGAGAAGATGTCTCCGCCACGGCTGGCCGCCCATGGCGCGTGGCTGGAATTTCGCGGCGCCGTCCGCGATCTGGAAAACGGCGAAAATATTTCCGCGCTCGAATACGAAGCCTACCCGGAAATGGCCGTGCGCGAAATCCGGCGCATCCTCGAATCGCTTGCGGTCAAGCATGAGTGTCTGGCGGCAACGGTGATTCATCGCATCGGGATTGTTCCCGTGGGCGAGGCGGCGATTTACGTCGGCATCGCGTCGCGGCACCGCGCGGAGGCCATTGCCCTGCTCGCCGAGTTCATGAACCAACTCAAGCAGGGCGTGCCAATCTGGAAACGCCGCGCGCTGTCGGTTGAAGTTCGACCTGTCAACGGCGGCGGGCAGAGGACGGCCCGCCCGACCTTAAAATCTCTCGACGAAGCGATTTCTGAAATTCAATCCCGCTGCCCGCCGCTACCCGCCGTGTGCGCGCCGCTAACGGAGGCGTCCGGCCGCGTCCTGCGCGAAACAGTTTGCGCGCCGGAAGATTTGCCGCCGTTCGACCGCTCCACGCGCGACGGCTACGCCATTTTGAAAGATGACGAATCGGAAACTTTCTCCGTCGTGGACACGCTTCACGCCGCTGACTGGAAACCGCGCCAGCTCAAACCCGGCGAAGCCATGCGCGTGGCGACCGGCGCGGCGCTGCCATGCGAAAACCTGCGCGTTGCGATGCAGGAAAATGTCGAGCGCACCGGCGACCGGATCCGCATCGTCCGTCGCGAAACGGTGAGCAACATCAGTTTCCGCGGCGAAGATTTGCACGCAGGCGAACCGCTGTTGCCGGCGGGAACAAAACTGAATGCGGGCGCGCTGGCAATCCTGGCGTCGGCGGGCCACGTCCATCCGCTCGTCAGTCCGCGATTGCGCGTCATCCATTTCACGACCGGCGACGAAATCGTGCCGCCGGAACAGACGCCGCAGCCGGGCCAGATTCGCGACAGCAATTCCATCCTGATCCGCAGCCTGCTTCTAAATTTCCCGTGCGACCTTCACCAGGCGCACTTGCCGGAAGATTTTGAAAAGGCAAAGGCGGAAGGCGGAAGGCGGAAGGCGGAAATTGAAAACGCCGACGTGATTTTGGTTTCCGGCGGCGCGAGCGTGGGCGAAAAGGATTTTACCGGCGCGCTGCTGGAATGGCTCGGCTTTGAAATCGTTTTCAGCCAGGTCAACATCAGGCCGGGCCGGCCTTTGATTTTCGGTGTGGCAGGCGGGGCGGGCGTCCACGTGAGCCATGTTGCATTCGGGTTGCCGGGCAACCCGCTGTCGCACTTCGTCTGTTTCCATTTTGCCGTCGCCGCAGCGCTGGCGAGTCTGACCGGCGGCAAACCGCCAGGATTTTTGCGCGGGCGGCTCGCCGGAAAGCTGGACGACAAGCCCTGTCCGCGCGAAACGCTCTGGTCGGCAAAACTGGAAATCGGCCCGGATGCGACCGCACGATTGCATCCGCTGGCATGGGCGAATTCCAGCAACGTGACCTGTCTGGCTTCGGCGAACGCGCTGATCCGTGTGCCGGCGAAGCGCGGTTCGATTGAAGCCGACGCAGAGGTGGATTTTTTGCCGCTTAAAAATTCGTGGCAGCAGACGTGAGTCCGCTCTAATCTGTCAAAACGCAAGCCGACTCGCGTCGGCTGCCACTGATGAAAAAAACATTTTCACATCTCGACGCGGCGGGCGGTGCACGCATGGTCAATGTCGGCCACAAGCCGGTGCAGCACCGACGCGCGGTGGCGGCGGGAAAACTGGTTTGCGCCCCGGCCACGATCCGCGCGCTCAAAAAAAACGCGCTGCCAAAGGGCGACGTTTTGACCGTGGCGCAAATCGCCGGCATCCAAGCCGCCAAGCGGACGGCGGAATTGATTCCGCTTTGCCATCCGCTGCCGCTGAATCACGTCGCAATCAATTTCCGGGTCCGCGCTACGGCGATTGAAATTGTCTGCACCGCCGAAACCAGCGCGCAAACCGGCGTGGAGATGGAGGCGCTCACTGGCGTGGCCGTGGCCGCGCTGGCGCTTTACGACATGTGCAAGGCGGTGGACAAAAAAATGCGGATCGAGGGCATTCGCGTTCTGGAAAAGACGAAAAGATGAAAATCGGCCGGATCACCATCAGCGACCGCGCGTCGGCGGGCATTTACGCCGACCGCAGCGGGCCGGAAATTGAAAACGAGATCCGCGAGTTTCTGGGCGGTGACGTGAAATTCGAGGCGCTCATCGTGCCGGACGAGGTGGCGGCGATTTCGGCGGCGCTGAAAGAATTTGCCGATGACCTGAAATGCGACATGGTGGTCACGACAGGAGGCACTGGAATTTCCGCACGCGATGTGACGCCGGAGGCGACGCGCGCGGTGCTGGAAAAGGAATTGCCCGGTTTCGGTGAAATCATGCGCACGCAGTCGTTCGCCAAGGTGCGGACGGCGATTTTGTCGCGTGCCGTGGCCGGGACGCGCGGCGCGTGTCTGATCGTGAACCTGCCCGGAAGGCCGTCGGCGGTGCGCGAATGCCTGGAGATTCTCGCGCCAGCCATCCTTGAGGGGCTGGCGCATTTGCGAGGCGAAAATCCGCATGAGCAAAAATAACATGGACCCGTTCGGACGAAAAATTGATTACCTGCGTATCTCGGTCACCGACCGGTGCAACGAGCGCTGCCTCTACTGCATGCCGGAGGGTTACAAGGGCTGGGAGTGCCAGCCGGACCATTTGACGGCGCAGGAAATCATCCGCATCGTGCGCGTGGCGGCGGGGCTGGGCTTCCGCAAATTCCGGCTGACCGGCGGCGAACCGCTCGTGCGCGGCGACGTGCCGGAAATCGTCCACGCCGCGGCCCGAATTCCCGGCGTCGAATGCGTCAGCCTTTCCACCAACGGCATGAAGCTGGCCGCGCTCGCCAAACCCCTGCGCGCCGCCGGCCTGCGCACGGTGAACGTGAGCCTCGACGCGCTGGATCCGGCGATTTACCACCGCATCACCGGCGGCGACGTGGCGCGCGTGCTGGCTGGCATTCGCGCAGCCGTGGACATCGGTTTTGAACATGTGAAATTGAACTGCGTCCTCATGCGCGGCGTGAACGAGGCGGAAATCTGGCCGCTGGTCCTGTTCGCCGCCGAACACGGCCTGCCGCTGCGGCTCATTGAATTGATGCCGCTGACGACGACGGAGGTTTTGACCGAGAAAAATTTCATACCGTGCGGCGAGGCGATGCAGCTGCTGGCGCAAAAGGACGAGCTGGTTCCGCAGCCGGAACGCAGGCTCGGCCACGGACCGGCGAAGTATTATTTATTGAAGCAGACCGGCGCGCTCGTCGGCTTTATCGGTGCGATGACAAACCAGCATTTCTGCGACAACTGCAACAAGATGCGGCTCACCGCCGACGGCAAGGTGCGTCCCTGCCTGGGCAATCACATTGAGGTGGATTTGCGCACGGCACTGCGGCACGGCGCTGACGACGGCGCATTGAAGGCGCTGCTGGAAACCGCGCTGAAATTGAAGCCGCTGGAACACCAGTTCCGCGAAAACTACACGCCCTGCCGGCCGATGACCGCCATCGGCGGATGACGGGTAACATCTCCCACCGAAGATTGGGCGGTTTGCGCCGGCAGACGGAGCCTGTTGAAGTTTCCTGGATAAAAAAACATCTCTCCTGATTTTTGTTCAGGAGAGATGCCTGGCCGGGCCGGCCTTATTTCGTGCCCGCAGTCTGCTTGCTGACCATCGCCGCCTTTTTCTGCGCAGCTATGGCGTCGTGCTTGGACTGCTTTTGGTGGGTTTTCTTCTGAATGGCTTTCGGGGATCTATCGCCCATATGTTTCGTCTTTCTCTTTTATGGTTAAGTTGCGTGCGAAAAAAACCTTTTCCGCAGGCAATGCGATCATGCTCCTAATGGCATCGAATGCAAATAAAAAACAGGCGCGGGTGCGAACGCATCCCGCCGCTCCCCCAGCAATGCCGGCGCCCGCGCCGGCGAAACGATTTTTCCCGCAGTCCCATCCACCGCCGGAACGGGAGATTTCCCGTCGGTTTTTGATTTTATTCCTCGTAGCAGGAGCGCGACGGCTGGCAGTCGGTCTTATGGACGGGCCGGTCGTCCACGCCGACGACGGTCTGGGTGCGGTTGCACCAGAAATTGCACGGCATGGTCCGCCCGTCATCCTTGTCCGCGAAGGCTTCCTCCTGCGTGGCACCGGTGAACATGGATTTGGTCCGCAAATGCTTGCAAAGTTTCGGGTTCATGGCATCAGGCTTTCAGTTTGAGGAGCGCGCGCCGGATGAGCGCGTGCGCCATCGGCACTTTGTAACCGTTGTGCTCCAGCGGCGTCGCGCCGGCCAGGATCATGTCCGCCGCCTTGGACGCGGTGGCGTCGTCCAAGGTTTTTCCATCGAGAAAACTGTTCGCCGCCCCGACCTGGTGCGGCACGGGCGAAATGCCGCCCAGCACGACGCGCGGCGATTTCAATTTTCCGTCCGCAACTTCCGCCGCCGCCGCGCAACTGACCAACGCCCAGTCGAAGGCGTGCTTGTCGCTCGCCTGCAAATACGCGCTGCGGCTGCGCACGGTCGGGATTTCCACGCGCAAAATCAGGTCGCCGGGATTGAGCGAATTGTGCGCGGTGGTGGTCTTCCAAGCCGTCTGGTAAAGCTCGGCAATGCTCATGCGCGTTTCCCTGCCGTCGCGCAACACGACGGCGGTGGCGTCGAGCGCGGCAAAAATCACGGCCAGGCTGGAGACGACCGGGCTGATGCAGTCGTTGCCGGTGAAGAGGCTGTGGTAGCGGTTCTCGCCGTTGCGCGCGTAGCAGAGGTCGCCGTTTTTCTTGAGGCAAACCGTGTCACGATGGCGGAAATACCAGCAGCGCGAGTGCTGCGCGAGGTTGCCGCCCACGGTGGCGACATTGCGGATCTGCTGGGAGGCGATTTCGGACGCGGCCTCGTGCAGGCCAGGAAAAGCGGTCTTGATTTCCGCGCTGTTCTCAATCTGCCCGACGGTGACGAGCGCGCCGAGGATCCAGTGCTTCGCGCCGGATTCGATTTTGTTCAGATCGGGCAGCGACTTGATGTTGACGAGGATGTCCGGGCCGGGAACGAGATAGTCCTTCAGCAGGCCGAGCAGGTCGTTGCCGCCGGCGAGGTAGGCGCCGTGGCCGGCGACCAGTTCGCGGGCGCTGTCGGTCGAGAGCGCGGTGGCGTATTCAAAGGCTTTCATGATTTTGAGGCGGTGAACGGCGGAACCTTGCCGAGCGCGGCCAGAATTTTGGCCGGAGTGATGGGCAGGCTGCCGACGCGCGCGCCGATGGCGTTGGCGACGGCGTTGCCGATGGCGGCGGCGGTCGGGACGGTGGCCGGTTCGCCGATGCCGATGACGCCGCGCTCCGGCATGTTGATCAAAACGATTTCAATCTCCGGCACGTCGGCGATGCCGGCCAGCTTGTAGGTCTCAAAGTTCGGGTTCAGCACCACGCCGGACAAATCATCCATGACGCGCTCCTCGTAAAGCGCGTAGCCCATGCCCATGATGACGCCGCCGTTGATCTGGCTCTCGGTGGTCAGCTTGTCAATGATGAGGCCGCAGTCGTGGACGGCGACGACTTTTTTGACCGTGACCAGGCCGGTCTCCGTGTCCACGGCGACCTCGGCAAACTGCACGCCGTAGGCCGGGCTGGACGAAAGCCCCTGCTGCCACTGGCCGTGAACGACCAGCGGTGTGACGCCGAGTTTTTTGCACGCGGCAAACCAGTTGTCCCCGCGCGCGTCGGCGATGCCGCCCTGCGTCTGCAACTGCTGCAAGGCATTGGCGCAAATGTCATAAACCGTCGGCGAAATCGAGGCGCAGGTGGTGCTGCCGCCGCTGGTCGGGCCGGGCGGATAATTCGTGTCGCCGGTCTTCACCGTGATTTGTTCCGGCTTGAGGCCGAGCATTTCCGCGGCGACGACGGCGATGACCGTTTTTGTGCCGGTGCCGATGTCCTGCACGCCGAGGCGGAACTCGATGCTGCCGTCGGGATTGATTTGCGCATCGCCCTGCGTGCGGCGGCTGGCCCCGCCGGCGGGCCAGGCCGCGCCCGCGCAGCCGATGCCGGTTTTCACCGGGCCGGCCGAGCTGCCGGGCTTCTGGTATTTTTCCTTCCAGCCGAATTTTTCTGCGCCCAGCTTGTATTCGCGCTGGCGGATTTCGTTTGAATCATTTTTCAACCGGAACTCCAGCGGATCCATGCCGAGCTTCACCGCGAGATCGTCCATGGCGGACTCCATGCCGAACGACGCGGGCGGATGGTCTGGCGCGCGAAAAGCGCAGGACGGGCCGGCGTTGACCAAAACGGTGGACTGGTTGACGCGAGTGTTCGGAATCCGGTAAATGTAGGGTGCGGGAATGTTCGCGCCGCCGTTGATGCCCGGCGTGCCGTAGGCATTCATTTCAAAGGCGTGCAACGTGCCGTCGGCCAGCGCGCCGATTTTGATCTTTTGAAAACTGGACGGCCGGTTGCCGACCGCCAGCGAATTGTCGAACCGCGTGAGCATCAGCCGGACCGGCGCCCTGGCCTCGCGCGACAATCGCGCCGCCAGCACGCCCTCGATGCCGGCGGACTGTTTCGCACCGAAGCCGCCGCCCATGAATTCGGTGATGACGCGCACCTGGCTGTGATCCAGTTCCAGCGCGCCGGCCATGCCGTCGCGCACGGCGGAAATGCCCTGCGTGGAGGCCCACGCCGTCACGCCTTCGTCGGTCCAGGAAACCGTGCTGCCGTGCGTCTCCATCGGATGATGAATCTGCACCGCCGTCGAATAAGAACCCTCGATGACGGCGGCGCATTCGGTGAATGCCTGGTCCACGGTCCCCTGCTCGCGCGAGCGCCCGGGAGAGACGTTGGGCCGGCTGTCCCAGACCTGCGGCGCATTTTCCTTCCGCGCATCGTCCTCGTTGACGACAAAATCATTGCGCGGCTCGGCCTGCACCTCGATGGCGCGCAGCGCGTCGAGGCACGCCTGCTTGCTTGTGCCGGCGACGGCGGCAATTTCCTCGCCGTAAAAGCGGATGGTCTGCGGAAAATCCTTCACGGTGATGGCGGCCTTTATGCCGGGAACCTGCCGGGCCTTGTCGAGATTGACCGACAGAATTTTTGCCGCCGGCCATTTCGAGCGGAGGATCATGCCGTAAAGCCAGCCGTCGGCCTGGATGTCCGACGCGTAACGCGCCTGTCCGGTCAGCTTGGCCGGAGCGTCAATGCGCGGCGTGCTCTTGCTGATATATTTGGTTTCCGCCGGCCAGCTAGACATAATCAATGACCTCCGTTTTGCCCGCCGTTTCAACCCCCGCCGCCTTCAGCGCCGCCTGCAAAATTCGCGGGTGCGTGCCGCAGCGGCAGGTGTTGCCGGCACAGGCGTGTTTCACGTCGTCGGCGTTCGGGTGCGGATTTTTCTTCAGCAGCGCCGTCACGCTCATCACAAAACCCGGCGTGCAGTAGCCGCACATCAGTGCGTCCGCGTCAAGAAACGCCTGCTGCACCGGCGAGAGCTTGCTGCCCGTTGCCAGGCCCTCGACCGTCGTGATCTCGACGCCCTGCGCCTCGATGGCGAGTTTCTGGCAGGAATAAATGGGCAGGCCGTCGAGCAGCACCGTGCAGGCGCCGCAGGTGGCGCGGTCGCAACCCTCCTTCGCGCCGGTGTAGCCGGCATAATTCCGCAGCGCGTCGAGCAGCGTCACGCGCGGCTCCAGCATCAGCTTGAGATTCTTGCCGTCGACGGTCAGCGTCACCGGCACCGCGCCGGGGCCGGCGGTTTTTTCCGCGTTGGCCTTTTCAAGTTCCGCCGCGACGGACTGCACCTGGGCGGTGGCCGCCGTGGCCGCGACCGTGCCGAGGCTTTTCAGAAACGTGCGCCGCGAATGCGCGCCAAATTTTTCAGGCTCCGTGTTTTTCATGCGCTTAAGTAAAATTGTGCAGCCGCTTGTAATCGTCCGGCGTGTCCATGTCAAGCGGGAGTCCGGCGTCGGCCACAGAACATTGGACGCGCGGCAGCGCAATTTGTTTCAAAAAATCGCTCAGCGTCGCCGTCCGCGTGCATTTCAATTCCGCAAATGCCGCGCGCGGCAGGATCACCGGATGCCGCGTGTGCCCGCCGAATTCCGGCTGGCAGACGGCGCCGGCGTTTTGCGCGGAAAATTCCAGCAGCCGCCGCAAGGTGTCCGGATTCAAATGCGGCTGGTCGCCGAGCGCGACGGCCCAGCTTGCGATTTGATTCTTCCAGCCGGACCAGTTTGCCGCGCAAACGACCGAGCTGAACATCCCGCGCTCCGGCTGCGGGTTTTCAATGCGATCCTCCGCCGGGAAATCCAGCCGGTCCAATTCCGCAAACAGCGTCGCGTCGCCGGGCCGGTGGACGACGGCAATCTGGCGCGCGCCGAGGTCTCGCCATTGCCGGAGAATGGCGCCGATGACGGTGGTGCCGCGCCACGGCAGCAGCAATTTGGGCCGGCCCATCCGCGACGATGCGCCCGCGCCGAGGATGACGACGCCGAACGCTGGCGCAGTTTTGAGTTTTGAGTTTTGAGTTTTGAGTTGAGGCATGACGGAACTGAAAATTAAAAACTCAGAATTTTCCGCATTCCGCCCGTTTCTGGATGAATTGCGCCATCGCGCTCACGGCGATTTCCTGCGTGCTGACCGCCTGAATTTCCACGCCGACCGGACAGGCGAGCCGGTCGAGCTGCTCCGCGGTGGCGATTTTTTGCCTCAAAAACTGCTCGCGCATGATGCGCGCCTTGCGGCGGCTGCCGATCATGCCCAGAAAAATGAACGGATGATGAATCCAGTCGGACAACACCAGCGCGTCGTGCTGGTGGCCGCGCGTGACGATGAGGCCGAACGCCGGCGATTCCGGCAGCGGCACTTTCAAAAGCTCGTGCCAGCCGCCGACCTGCAGCCGGACGTCGGGCGGGAAAAATTCATGGTTCGCCAGCTCCGGCCGGTCGTCGAAAACCGTCACGGCAAAATCCAGTTGCAGCGCGAGCGGCGCGACGGCCTGCGCGACGTGGCCGGAACCGGCAATCCATAGCGCCGCCGGCGGCGAAACCGTTTCCTGGTAAAGCCAGTCGCCGTCAATCTCGTGATGTTCCACGACGGCGATGGAAAAATCCTTTTTCACGCCCCAGCGGACCGGTTGGGTGACGGCGGCGAGATTGCGCCAGAGTTCCGCCGCCTCCGCCGCGCGCGGCAGGATCAGGCCGCTCACGCTGCCGCCACAAATCAGGCCGTCGTCCCAGCCGAAATTGTGGTCGAGAACAATGTCAAACGCGGCGGCCTGGCCGGACTTCATCGCCTTCTTCGCGCGGGAATGGACCTCCGCCTCGAGGCAGCCGCCGCCGAGCGTGCCGGCGATTTTGCCGTCGGGAAAAAACAGCGCCTTGGCGCCGATGCGCTGCGGGCTGGAGCCTTTGGTGCCGGAAATCAGCGCGAGCGCGAACGGCCGGTTTTCGGCCAGCGCGGCGGCGAGCAGCTCGTAGAAGCGCGTCATAAATTTGCTGAGGACAAATTTAGACGATTCGGCACAAATGGCAACGAAGCCATTCCGGCGGGGTGGTTCTTCAAGTCAATTTTCTCCACCGGGATTCCACCGCATGGCAATAATTAATTGGCCGGTTTCAAATCCACTTCGGGCCAGCCGTCCGTCCTCCAACGCAGCGGCATGACAGCCAGCGAAGACGCTCCCCGACGCCATCCGAAGCCACCGGAGTTGGCCACGGCCTCGTAATGACAGCTGAACCAGTTGGTCCCGTTGTCCACGATGATGCCCGCGTGTCCGGGACCGATATACGGCGGTGTTGAATCCAAGAACAACGTGCCGCCGCCGTAAAGCATGTCCTTCCCCTGCCGGTCAAGATACGGGCCGGTGACTTTTTTGCTTCGCCCGACGTGAATGCTGTAGGTGCTGTTGGTTCCCCGGCAGCACATGCCCCAGTCCACGAACAGATAATAATAGCCATTGTGCTGGTAAAGATAGGATGCCTCGATGGAATCATAATGCGCCAGCGAATAGATCGGCGAATCCGGCGCGATGCGTTTTCCGGTCTGCGGATCGAGCTGGATCATTTTTATGCCGCTCCAGAACGAGCCGAAGGTCAGCCACAGGCTGCCGTTTTTGTCGTGGAATATCGCCGGGTCAATCGTGTTGAAATCGTCCGTCGCGGCGGAGGCGATGACCATCCCCTGATCGGTCCAGCCATAGGCGGGATCATCCGGGTCGAGGGTTGGTGACGTGGCCAGCCCGATGCCGGAGACGTTCTTGCCGAAACTCGAAGCCGAGTAATAGAGCAGATAGCGGCCATTGACACAGGCGACATCCGGCGCCCAATAATCCATGAACCGGTTGGCCGGCACGGCTTCGGCCACCCACGGCGGCGCATCGGCAAAAACAGCCGGCCCTCGCCCCCAATTCACCAGGTCCTTGGAATGCCACGACGGCACGCCGCGCCCGGTGGTGAAAACCCAGAACTCGTCCTTGCATTTGACGATCGTGGACGGGTCATGCACAAAGGCATTGCGGACATACGGCGCGACGGACGCCGCCGTCACCGAACCGTTCCAGCCGGCGGGTGGCATTTTGGACGAAATCCTGAATTGCGAGCACGACGCCAGCGCCATGGCAGCCGCGACAACAGCCAGAAGTTTAAAACCTGTTTTTTTCATTTTCCCGGATTCAATGGGCCTCGTTGGTTTTCCGGAGAACAATCGAAATGTCATCCAGCCAGAGCGTTCCGGTGTCCGCCAGCGCAATCACCATCCGGGATTTTGAAACCGGCCGGCGGATGTGCAGCGCGACGGAATAATGCAGCCAGTTGGTTCCGCCCACTTCGGGCAATGTCGTCCGCGCGGCGACGTTTTTTCCGTTCAGACCTTCCAGCGAGACCGTCAGCGCAAACGTCTTGCGCGTGTCGGTGCGCGCGTTGAACGAAAGGTCATACCACTGGCCGGCCTCCAATTTCGTTTTCACCATGCCGGCGCACACGATGCCGAACCGCTGGCCGGTCTGCCTGACGGTGAGACGCAACGAATTGGTGTCCTGCGTGTCCGGCAGCGGCGGAGCCGGGTCCGGCACAAGCTCCACCACCGCGCCGCCCCCGGCCAGCGCCTTCCATGCGACCGGATTGTCGGGCGTCACTCCCGTGGAATCGCCCGCCAAAACCGAAGCCGCCAGCATCAGCGCGACAGCCACCAAAAAATGGACTGGATTGAATTTGGATCGCGGAGCTTTCATGTGTTGGAGATTCACTTTCCGATGCTTCAGCCGGGTTGCGCAAGTTTGAAATGTCATGGAGCGCCAATCACCCAGCGCTGCGCGTCGTCGCCGGTGAATGGCTGGAGCGCAACGCCGTTGCCGGGTTGGCCCTTGAACGCCGCAGTGAGCGAAAGCTGGCTGGCTTTTGATTTGAGGCGATAGCTGCCGTCGGCAAGCTGGTCAATTTTCCAAAGCTGGTTGTCCGCACCGGTAAACGGCGCAACATCCACCGCCGCGCCCGCCGCCTCCAGGCAATTCGTGTCGGAGGCGCTGATGATTTCGTAGAAACCATGCCCGGCGGGTGTGATCGTCCATTTTTGATAATCGCGAGACAGATACCGCTCGGTTTTGACGACGTTGGTCGAAAATTGCAGAATCATGCCGGTCCGCTGCGAGCGTATTTGATACGTCCCGTCGCGGACATTTTCCCCGGGCAGCGGCCAGCCGTCCAGTGTCCAGAGCAACGGACGGATGTCCAGAATGGAGCGTCCGTTCCGGCCCAGCACCGCCTCGTAGTGGCAGCTGAATTTCTCCACGCCGTCATCCTCCAGCAATCCAAAATGCCCCGGGCCGATGTCCACACCCTCGGACGCGAGGAAAAGCGTGCCGCCGCCGGCCGTCATGTTTTCGCCATACCGGTCCAGATACGGCCCGGTGATCTTTTTCGAGCGCCCCACGCGGATGTTGTAGGAGCTGTTCGCGCCCTGGCAGCAACTCCCGTGATTCACGAACAGGTAATAATATCCGCCGTGGAAGATGATGTCCGACGCCTCGCTCTGGCTGGCAATGATCCAGACCCTGGACTTGGGCTTGATGCGCAGGCCGGTTTTGGGATTCAGTTGCACCATCTCGATGTTGCCGTGATAAGAGCCGTAGCAAAGCCAAAGCGTGCCGTCCGGCGCGCGGCAGACGCCGGGATCAATCGCGTTGAGATCTTCCCCCTCGACGGAATGAACCACCATCCCGCGATCCGTCCATTTGTAACCGGGATCGTTCGTGTTCAGCGTCGGGCTGGTCATCAGGCCAACCGCCGAGACAAACGATCCCCAGGCCGAGACGGCGTAATACAGATAGTATCCATCCTTGAGCTTGATGATGTCCGGCGCCCACACGCCGGAGCCGTCGTTTTTCGGCACAAACGATTTTACCGAGTCAGGAATTCGGTCGAACGCGCGTCCGCCGCGCTGCCAGTCGAACCCGTTGCTCGACATCAAAAACGACGCGCCGCGCCCGGTGCCGAAGACGTAATAAGTTCCGTTGCACTGGATGACCGTGGACGGGTCGTGGATGCCGATCGCGCCATCCAGCGCCCAGGCCGGAGCGCCGGCCAAAGCGAACATCGGGAACAGCAGCAGCAATCTCAGGGCGGTTTTCATTGTTGGATTATTCGGACCGGATCATCCGCTTTTTGACAGGAAAAATCAAACAACAGCCGCAGAAATTTTGACACGGTTTGAGGATGACAGCACAACCGCCCCGGCCAAAGTGGGATATTCAAATGACTTGTGTAACCCTGAAGGGGAATTCGGCAGCGTTTTTCGGTGGAACACGCGTGAAGATTCCCTCACCGCTCCTCGTCGTCTTGTTGCTCCTGCCATTGGTAACCTGCCGATTGAAAACGCGCTCCCGCTGCGTTTGATGTTGCCGGAATGCCGTCAAATTCAAGCCACGCCAGGCATGAACAAAATTCCAGATTTGGCAACGCCCGGTCTTTCGATGCGGGATCTTTTATTGACGCTGCGCGGGTGAGCTGTTGGGCGTTGTTTGTTTTGTCTGGTCCGGCCCGTTGGCAATCGTGACCGCGTTTGAGGCGCCTCTGACGATCGCCTGGGCAATCGCCGGCCATCTCCAGGAAACCGGATTCGAGCGCCGGTTAAGCAGTCCAAAGTCACCGTTGCCATTGTCCCACCAGATGGATGGCATCCCTCTCAATCTTGCTTGCTCGGCATAGTATTCCGCATGTGCAACCCTGGATTCCAAGTCAACGTGGCTGGTGGAGCCCCATTCGCCAATGACCCCGGCGCCGGCGCCTTTCGCGGCGATATCCTTTGCTTCCCGGTCGAGTTCCCTCCGCACGGCCGCCTTGTCGGCATCGGTCCCCCAATTTGTTTGACCACCATAGGCCAGTCCACCGGGGTAGTAAGTGTGGATTGAAACGAGGATCCTGGGATCATTGTTTGGAATCACCAAATCATTTATGGCCTCATCAGACGGAGTTGCCGCATGGGTGGCGCACATGATAAACCTCCTGGCGTTGTTTCCGCCGGTGGCCCTGATGGCATTGACGGCTGCCAGATGATATGAATTAAGAATGGCGCGGGCCTCGGGAGTTCCGCCATTCCATTCATTCACCGGCTGCCGGGGTTCGTTTAATGTTTCAAAAATCAAATAATCGCCATAATCCTTGAACCGATCGGCAATCTGCGCCCAAACGATTGCGGCCTCGTTTGTTCCCTGGGCCTGGCCCTCAGCAGTCAACTTGACCCATCCATCATGGTGCGTGTTGACGATGGCATACATGCCGTCCTTGAGGACGTAATTGACGATGGCCTCGACCCGATCAAGCCATGCCCTATCAATTTTGTAGTCCGGAGCGGGACCGACATGATGGCTCCAGGTCACGGGGATTCTTACTGTCTTGAATCCCATTGTTTTCACCGCATCAATCATTTCCGGGGTGGTCACCGGATTTCCCCAACCGGTTTCGCCCGGGCTGGCATCCAGGGTGTTGCCCAAATTCCAGCCGACGGCCATGTCACAAACAAACTGTTTCGCATTAATATCGCGCATGACGCCCGGCGTGCCTTGCGCAAGCAGGCGGCAACTGCCAAGCAGGGTGATGCCAAGTAAAATAAATATGATGCGGAATCTTTTCATCTTATTAATGTGTTGAGATCTCTGAAAAAGGCTGTTTGAGTTGTTTGTTTTGATGTCACCGACGATTTTCAATGTGAAAAAGGTTTGCCGCCCTGAAAGAGGAGCCGCTTTGGTTGCCCCTCACCGGGCATTTTC
>Ga0181517_10000647_pt1 | contig 45353 bp, 41 predicted proteins | sample PEATcosm2014_Bin_31_FD_119748 | JGI IMG/M metagenome (GOLD analysis project Ga0181517, IMG submission 119748) | Peatland microbial communities from MTU Mesocosm Facility, Houghton, MI, USA - PEATcosm2014_Bin01_30_metaG | ecosystem: Environmental > Terrestrial > Soil > Wetlands > Peat | place... | reverse complement strand
TTCGACTACCCGTACACCTGGGTCAATTCCGGTGGCCTGGGGACGATGGGCTTCGCCGTGCCCGCCGCCATAGGGGCCAAGGTCGGGCGTCCCGACCGCACGGTGTGGGCCATTGACGGCGACGGCTGTTTCCAGATGACAGCGCAGGAACTGGTGACCGCGTCAAGCGAACGCATACCGATAAAGGTGGCCATCCTCAACAATGCCTACCTGGGCATGGTCCGCCAGTGGCAGGAAATGTTCTACCAAGAGCGTTATTCCGAGGTGTACCTCTCGCCGGACCTACCCGATTACGTCAAGTGGGCCGAAGCCATGGGCTGCGTCGCGTTCCGGGTCGAGCACCCCTCCGACGTCGGTCCCGTGATCGACAAGGCCAATGCCATCGACGACCGCCCGGTCGTCATCGATTTCCGGACCGACTCGCAAGAGAAAGTCTTCCCGATGGTCCCGGCCGGCGCCTCCAACAGCGATGTGGTGGTGCACCCGGCCCTGCGCCCGGGCGGGGAAAGGGTGGTCCAGTGATGTCGCTCTCCAGTACGGGGGCCACCTGGGCCTCGGGCAGCGGGCGCGTGCGCCACCAGACAATTTCTGTGATCGTCGAGAACCGGGCCGGCGTGCTGGCCCGCGTATCGGCACTTTTTGCCCGCCGGGGTTTCAACATAATCTCTCTGGCCGTCGCTCCGAGCGATGACGATTCGTTCAGCCGGATCACGATCGTCGTGGACCTGGACGAGACGTCGGTGGAGCAGTTGACCAAGCAGCTTTTCAAGCTCGTCAACGTAGTGAAGATAACCGAGATGACGCCGGGCGAAGCCATAGAGCGCGAACTGGCCCTTCTCTCCGTACGCTGCGCCCCTCCCGGGGGAGCCGGGCCCTCCCGGGGCGAGGTGGGCGACCTGGTCCGCATTTTCGGTGCCACCATCGTGGACGTGGGCCAGGAGGCGCTCACGGTTATGCTGGCCGGGCAGCCCTCGCTGCTGGACGATTTCGAGGAACTGCTGCGCCCGTACGGGATAATCGAGATCCAGCGCACTGGCCGGGTGGCGTTGCCGAAGTTGGAACGCCCGCCCGTCCATCACAAGAACCGCAACTGAAAGGCAGGCAATGGCCACCATTTACTACGAGCACGACGCCGACCCCTCTGTCATCACGTCTCGGAAGGTAGCCATAATCGGCTATGGCTCCCAGGGCCACGCCCACGCCCTCAACCTCCGGGACTCTGGGGTGGACGTGAGGGTGGGGCTGCGCCCGGGCTCGTCCTCGCGGGCCAAGGCCGAGGCGGCCGGCCTTCGGGCCCTGAGCTCGGCCGAGGCCGCGACCGAGGCAAACGTGATAATGATGCTGGCACCCGATACCGCCCAACAGGAGATTTACAAAGAGGACATAGAGGCCAACCTGCGCCCGGGCGACGTCTTGATGTTCGCTCACGGTTTCAATATCCGCTTCGGCCTCATTGACCCCCCCGAAGGAGTCGACGTGGCCATGGTGGCCCCCAAGGGGCCAGGGCACCTCGTCAGGCGCACTTATGAGGGCGGGGGCGGCGTGCCCGCGCTGCTGGCTGTGGAGCGCGACGCCACCGGCAAGGCCAAGGCGCTGGGGCTCTCTTATGCCTGGGGCATAGGCGCCACCAGGGCGGGCGTGCTGGAGACGACGTTCAAAGAAGAGACTGAGACCGACCTCTTCGGTGAGCAGGTGGTCCTGTGCGGCGGCCTCACGTCGTTGATAAAAGCAGGCTTCGACACCCTGGTCGAGGCCGGTTACCAGCCCGAGTCCGCCTATTTCGAGTGCCTGCACGAGGTGAAGCTCATAGTCGACCTCATTTATGAGCACGGCATCACCGGGATGCGGTACTCGATCTCGACGACGGCCGAGTACGGCGACATGACGCGTGGCCCGAGGCTCATCAACGGCTCGGTCCGGGCCGAGATGAAGCAGATCCTGGCCGACATCCAGTCCGGGGCGTTCGCGCAGGAGTGGGTCAAGGAGAACCGTGACGGCCTGCCTAATTACCACCGGCTGCAAAAGGAGGGCGCCGAGCACCCCGTCGAAAAGGTGGGCGCGCAATTACGGTCCATGATGCCCTTCCTCGCCTCGGGAAGCCCGCGGCCCCAGGACGTCTCTGGAGGTTGACGTCGACTTCGACTATGACGTCGTAGTTGTCGGGTCGGGCTTCGGTGGCTCGGTCGCGGCCCTGCGCCTATCCGAGAAGGGTTACCGGGTGGCGGTGTTGGAGGCCGGTCGCCGTTTTGATGCGTCGAGCCTGCCGCGTACTTCCTGGGACATCAGGCGTTTCCTGTGGGCGCCGCTACTCGGGTGTTTCGGCATACAGCGCGTGCATTTCCTGCGCCACGTCGTCGTCCTGGCCGGAGCAGGCGTAGGTGGTGGCTCGCTCAATTATGCCAACACCCTTTGCGAGCCCATGGAAGCGGGCTTCTATGACGACCCCCAGTGGGCCGCACTGGCCGACTGGCGCTCAGAGCTGGCGCCTTATTACGACCAGGCCAAGCGGATGTTGGGGGCGACCGAGAACCCGACTATGACCCCGTCCGACGAGGCCATGCTCGAGGTGGCAAGCGAAATGGGCGTGGCGGGCAGCTTCCAGATGGCGTCGGTCGGGGTGACGTTCGGCCCCCCGGGCACCCTGCCGGGCGCACCGCTGGCCGACCCGTACTTCGCCGGGGCCGGCCCGTCCCGTCGGTCCTGCCTGGAGTGTGGGGAGTGCATGACCGGCTGCCGGCATGGGGCCAAGAACACCCTGCCGACCAACTACCTGTACCTGGCGGAGCGGGCGGGAGCGGTGATCATGCCCCTGACAACGGCCCGGTCTGTGCAACCGGGCGCCGAAGGGGGCTGGGAGGTGGGCACCGTTGCCACCGGGTGGTCGGGGGCCTGGCGCCGGCGGCGCCTATTGCGCTCCCAGCATGTTGTGCTGGCCGCAGGGGCCTTCGGGACCCAGCAGCTGCTGCATGCCATGGCCATGGAGGCCAAGCTCCCCGACTTGTCCTGCCGGCTCGGGCAGTTGACCCGCACTAATTCCGAGTCGTTGCTGGGGGCCGTTGTCGGCCGGGGCCGGCCGCACCCCGATTTCAGCCGTGGCGTAGCCATAACTTCGTCCTTTAGCCCCGAGCCCGGTACGCACGTCGAGCCCGTCCGCTACGGACGGGGCTCCAACATGATGGGCCTTTTCGGGACTTTGCTGGTGGACGGCCCTGACGGTGAGCGGACGCGGCCGCCGGGGTGGTGGCGGTTCCTGCGAGCGGTCGTTCGCCAACCGGGGGCTTTTTTTCGCCAGTTCGACCTCCGGGCCTGGTCCGAGCGGACCGTTATCGCCCTGATCATGCAGTCCCGGGACAATTCCCTCTCGGTGTCGGCGCGACGGCGCCTCCTGGGAGGCTGCCGGCTTACGACCCGCCAGGCGCACGGCCGTCCCAACCCGGCCTGGCTTCCCGTAGGCCACGATGTGGCCCGTCGCCTGGCGGCCAGGAACGGGGGTAGCCCGTCGGGTACCTGGGGCGAGATCTTCGGGGTCCCCATGACGGCGCATTTCCTCGGAGGATGTGCCATCGGCGCCTCGGCGGCCGATGGCGTGATCGACCAGTGGCACCGGGTGTTCGGCTACGAGGGCCTCCATGTGGTGGACGGGTCGGCGATGCCCGCTAACCCCGGGGTCAACCCGTCGCTGACCATCACGGCCATGGCCGAGAGAGCATTTGCCTACTGGCCCAACCGTGGTCAGGCGGACCCGAGGCCGGCGCCGGTGCGGGGCCGCTTGGCAACGCCGACCTTGCCCCCGACCACGCAGGCCTGGCCCCATCCTGTGTTCCCGTACCGACCGGTCGTGCCGGCGGGAGCTGCCGGCGAGCTCCGTCAGGCTCGCGGGCTTACGGCCGTTTAGCTGCGAGTGAGCACGATCTTGCCGAACTTCCCGCCCGCGGCGAACCGCTCGTAGGCCTCCTGCGCCTGCTCGAAGGGGAAGGCGGCCTCCACGACCACCTTTACGCGGCCTTGGTCGACAAAGGGCAGGACATGGTGCTGGACGGCGATGGTGACCAGCGCCTTGTCTTCCAGTGGGCGGGCTCGGAGGGTGGATCCCATGATCTTCGCCCGGCGGCTCATAAGCCGGGACATGTCGAGCTCGCAACGAGACCCGTCCCCGGTCCCGATCACCACGACACGGCCCCGGGGGGCGAGCCCGGCCAGTGCCCGAGGCAGGCTGTCGCCGCCTACAAGCTCGAGCACGACGTCGAAGGGCCCGAGCCCGAACGCATCGACCGGCCCGGCGCTGGTCGCGCCTAACGCCGTCAGGCGGTCGTGGACGCCACTGTCGCGGGCGCTGGCTACAACGCTGGCACCGGCGCACAGGCCGAGCTGGATGCCTGCCATGCCCACGCCCCCTGCCGCCCCCGTCACCAGGAGCCGTTCGCCCATAGCCAGGCCGGCCTGGGAGAACAAGGCGTCGTAGGCGGTGTAGAACACCTCGGGGAAGCCGCCTGCTTCGGCCATCGACATGGCGGGCGGGACGGGCAGGGTGAGACGCTCGTGCAGAAGGGCGAGCTCGGCCTGGGCCGCCCCGCCAAGTAGGCCCATCACCCGGTCCCCGGGCGCGAACGTCCGCACCCGGTCGCCCACCTCCTCCACGACGCCGGCACATTCCATGCCGGGTTGGTCAAGGGGGAGCCCCGGCGGTGGCGGGTAAAGCCCGGCCCTTTGCAACAGGTCGGCGCGGTTGATGCCGGCTGCCTCTACCCGCACGAGTAGTTCGTCGGGACCGGGCACGGGCGGGGGGCGCTCGTCCCAGAAGACGGCACCGTCGGAGATGACGAGTGCTCTCACCTTCACGACCCTAACGAGGCGGGCGAGGCTTCGGGCCAACGGCAGGGCCGTGCCCACCTATAGGGTTTGTGACCGTGGCTGCGGCTGAAAAGACCTTGTTGGTGGATTGCGACACGGGGGTGGACGATGCCGTCGCCCTGCTCTACCTGCTGGCTGACCCGAAGGTTGAGGTGTGCGGGATCACCACTGTTTTCGGCAACATCTCCGCCACCATGGCGGCCCGCAACACGCTGTGCGTACTCGATGTCGCCGGGCGGACCGGCTCTGTGCCCGTGGCCGTCGGCTCCGAGGTGACCTTGACGGGCGAGGCGCCGCTCCACGGCACCCACGTCCACGGCAGCAACGGTCTTGGCGGCGTGGAGTTGAGCGCGCCGGCGGGCCGCCCCGAGACCGTGAGCGCGGCCGAGATGATCGTCCGCACCGCCAGGGATCGTCCCGGAAAGGTCCACATGCTGGCCACGGGGCCCCTTACCAATTTGGCGGTGGCGCTCAGGTTGGAGCCCGAGCTCCCCCGACTGATCGCGGGCGTGACCATCATGGGCGGGGCGGCGTCAGCCCCCGGCAACGTCACGCCGGCGGCGGAGGCCAACGTCTGGCATGACCCCGAGGCTGCTCAGGCCGTTTTCAGCGCGCCCTGGGCGACGACGCTCGTACCCCTCGATGCCACTATGGGAGAGGTGATGAGCGAGCAACAACGCCTCTCGCTGGCGGCATCGAGGTCACCGGCGGCACGGTTCGCCGCCGCCATCCTCGACCACTATTTCGACTTCTATACTCCGATCTTCGGCCGCAGGAGCTGCCCCTGCCATGACGCGCTGGCGGCCGGCGTCGCCACCGGCGATGTGGTGCCCCAACGGGCCATGACTGTCGGCATCACCGTGGAAACCGGCCGCGGCCCGGCCCGGGGAGCCACCATTTGCGACCTCAGGGGCAGCTATAGAGGCGAGCAACGCCAGCCCGGCGCCACGTGCACGGTCGTGCTGGAGACAAGCGGCCAGTTTGCCGAAAGCATCGTTAGAAGGCTGGTGGGCGCGCCCGGCGCGTGAAGGTTAGGGGTGCTCGTGGGACCGGTAGGAAGCCACGAGCTGCTCCCTTCGTCGCCTGCCTCCGGCAATGCTGCTCATCGGCCCCGGCCTCGTGGTCGCCGGTCTCATCGGCACCGGTCTCACCGGTCCTGGCCCCGGCCGGGATGACCTATGAGAACGCCGGCCCTGACCGTAGACCTGTTGCAGGGACCACAGTTCCCACAACGCGAACAAGGCAGCGGCCGCCGCCAGGTACAAGAGCACCTGGGCGGGCCACGCCGCGAGCACCGAGCTCAGGCCGTGCCTCGATGGTGCGGCCGCCCCGCTGCCGACGGCTCCGGCTCCGGCTCCCGAGCCCAGCGCTACCGGCCCGGCCCGGCGTGGGGACTGTGGTGTTTGAGCGGCGCCCAGATTGGTGCCGGCCCGAGGGTGATGGGCCGGGCGCACATGATGACTGGAGAGGTGGTGTAACGACAACTTGCTCAGGGCGACCGGGCTGGGCAGGGCCGGTAGCGGTAGACGATCCTTAGTGGGCTCGGACCCTACCGGGGTCTGAAAGCCCTCGTTGAGCAGGTCGATAGCGCTCTGGGTGGGGTTGTAGCCGTTCATCACGACCGCCAGCATCGTGCGTCCCTGGCGCCGGGCCGCCGCCATTATGCAGCTCCCGGCCTTGTCCGTGAACCCCGTCTTTATGCCGATGGCACCGGGATAGCTCTCCAGGAACAGGTTGTTCATGCTCGGGAGGTAGTGGGCGGCACCGGTGGGGTCGACGAAGTGGTAGCCGTCCTGGACGACTATGCGGGCGAGCTCGGGGACGTCGAGGAGGTCGCGTCCGGCGATAGCCAGGTCGCGGGCGCTCACCAGGTTGCCGCCCTCGAACCCCTCGGTCCCGTCCAGGCCGGCAGGGTCATGGAAAACGGGTGAATCGGTCATCCCGATCTGCTTCGCCGATCGTTGCATGACCGAGGCGAAGGCGGCCAACGAGCCGCTGACCCGTTGCGCCAGCGCATAGGCGGCGTCATTTGCCGACAGGACCAGAAGCGATTCGAGCACGTCATGGAGGGGCCAGGCCACGCCCTTTTCGATGCCCACATCGTTCGGGTAGGCCTCTACCGACTCTTCGGTGCCCCGGACCCCGGCGCCCGCGCGCAGGTAGTTGACGGCTATGAGGGCCGTCAGCACCTTTGTGAGACTGGCGGGTGGGAGCCGAAGGTGTTCGTTGTCGGCAGCGAGCACATTTCCGGTGTTGACGTCGACCAGCACATACGCGGCCGACGGGGGCAGCGCCACGGGGGCCTGAGGGGCGATGGGTTTTCTCGGCCCCCGAACGGGGGCTGTCAGCACCGCCGGCGCGTGGAGCGATGGCGGCAACGCGGCGGCGGTGGCGGGTGCGGACCAAAGCGTCAGAGACGCGAGCAACAACAAAAAACCGACCACACGCGGGAGCGGTTTGGTCCGAGACGGCGCCGGGCGGGCCGTCGAAGCCCAGGCACAAGCGCCCGCGCCCGCGTTACTCCCCATTGAACGAGGATAGTGGACCGCTGCCGCCGGGCTCGTTTATCTACCGGTCCTCGAGGGCTTTTAAAGGGTGCGGACGAACGGCGTGCTGCGCGAGCATGTTGGGATGGCCCCTGCTTCTCGACAACGCCTTTCCGCTCGTATCGCCGCCGTTACCGAGTCCGCCACCCTCGCCGTGGACGCCAAGGCCAAAGCCTTGAAGGCCCAGGGCGAGGATGTGATCGGTTTCGGTGCCGGGGAGCCGGACTTCCCCACTCCCGCTCATATCGTGGAGGCAGCCGCGGCGGCCTGCCGTGAACCGCGCAACCACCGTTATACGCCGGCCGCGGGCCTGCCCGAGCTGCGGGACGCCATCGCCACGAAAACGGCCCGCGACAGCCAGTTTGACGTGACGGCGGCTCAGGTGCTGGTGACCAACGGCGGCAAGCAGGCGGTCGAGGAAGCGTTCGCTACCTTGCTCGACCCAGGGGACGAGGTGCTGCTCCCGGCGCCCTATTGGACCACCTACCCCGAGGTGGTGCGCCTGGCCGGCGGGGTGCCCGTCGAGGTCCAGACCACGCCCGAAAGTGGCTACAAGGTGACCGTCGAGCAACTTGAGAGGGCTCTCACGCCCCGGACCAAAGTCCTTTTGTTTGTCTCGCCCTCCAACCCGACGGGCGCCGTCTATGGCGAGGACGAGATGCGCGCCCTGGCCACTTGGGCGGACGAGCGCGGGCTGTGGGTGGTGACCGACGAGATCTACGAGCATCTCGTGTACGGCTCGGCCCGGTTCCACTCGATGCCCGTGCTGGTGCCGGAACTAGCCGAGCGTTGCATCATCGTGAACGGTGTGGCCAAGACCTATGCCATGACCGGCTGGCGGGTGGGATGGTTGATCGGTCCCCTGGACGTCGTTAAGGCGGCCGCCAACCTTCAGAGCCATTCCACTTCCAATGTCTGCAACGTCGCCCAGAGGGCGGCCTTGGCCGCCCTCTCCGGGGGCCTCGAAGACGTCAAGGAGATGCGCTCGGTCTACGACCGGCGCCGCCGGGCCATCGTTGCCGCCCTATCAGACCTTCCCGGTGTACTGTGCCCCGAGCCCGAGGGCGCCTTTTATGCTTTCCCCAGCTTCGCAGGGGTACTCGGCCGTCCCTTTTCCGGTTTGGGAAAGGCGCCCACGACCACCCTTGAGCTGGCCGAGCTCGTTTTGGAGGAGGCGAAGGTGGCGTTTGTGCCCGGTGAAGCGTTCGGAGCGCCGGGGTGCGGACGGTTTTCCTACGCCCTGGCCGACGACGACCTCGCCGAGGGTATGGCCCGACTGGCCAAGTTGTTCGGTTGACCGGGCCCCGGCGGAGCGCCGGGGCCGTGCGCTTGGGCCGCTCTCAGACTGGCCGGGCTAAAAGGTCCACGTGGTCTCGGCCCGGAGCGGCGGCCAGGGCGAGGATCTCGCTATCGTCGCAGTCGCCCTCGCGGCCGATCACCGATAGGCGGTAACCGAAGGCGCGCAGGGTGCTGAGGTAGCTTTGGGCACTTCCCCATGGCGAACTGTCCAGGGCGAGGGGGAAGAACTCGCTGATCAGGACGGGCGGCCCGGTGCTGAACGTAGCCCTACCGCCTTGCAGCACGAGCGGCTCGGCTCCTTCGACGTCGATCTTTATGACGTCGGCCCGCCCGATGCCGGCCGAGGCGAGCACATCGTCCAGCGGGTAGCTTGCCACTACGAACTCGGCCTCGACCGGCGTCGCCGGAGGCCCGTCGACGGGGATGATCCGCCCGTTGCTCCCGTCTGTCTCCAAGGCCACCGCGCCCGCGCGCTCGGACAGGGCGACCGCCATCACCTCGATGTTTTCAAACCCGTTGTCCTTGGCGCTCTGGCGCAGCAGGGCAACGTTGCGCGGGTTGGGCTCGATGGCGACGACGCGGCCGGTGGCACCCACCAGTGAGGCTCCGAGCAGGCTGAACCATCCGATGTTGGCCCCGATGTCGACAAAGGTGGCGCCCTGGCCGAGCACGGAGCGCAACGTGGCTGAGACATCAGGTTCGTAGCTACCGGTCCGGGCCAGTGTGTGGCCGACGGCATAATCGGTGGGGTCGACGTGGATGCGAAAGCCCTCGCACGTGTTCACCACCTCGTGGGCCCTGCGGTCGCCCGGCCGGCCTAAAGCGTGCGCCCGGGCGAACTCCACACTTCCGAGGAACTCTTCGACCAGCTCGTGCACACTGACATTGTCCGAGCTCAGGCGCTGGCGGTAGTGGGCGGAGCCCTCGGCGTCGGGGGGGCGCTCCAGGAGAAGCCGGTAACAGGCGGTGACGTCCGCGAGGGTGGCGAGGTCGCTCCAATCGCCCCGTCCGGGACGGCTTACTGGCACTGGCGCTATGCTACCGCCCGGAATGGACAGCTCAACGGGGGGCGCGTGATGCCCGAACGCCTGAAGCGACGGGTGGCCTTCGTCAGCCCCCGCTTCGGTGCCGAGATAATCGGGGGCGCCGAAGCCGTGGTACGTGACATCGCGCTGGGCCTGGTGGAGCGGGACTGGTCGGTGGAAGTGCTTACGACCTGTGCCGTCAACCCGTACACGTGGGCCAACGAACTGCCGGAGTCGTCCAAGGTGCACGACGGCATCTTGGTGCGCCGCTTCGAAAACGTGCTGGCGGCGTCGGCCAGCAAAGAGCACGCCGTCCACGGGCGGATTTACGCCGGGGAGGTGCCGTCCCTGGACGACCAGGTCACCTGGCTCAACGCCCTGTTCCGCACGCCGGGGCTGTTCGAGGCCCTGCTCAGGGAGAAGGACACTTTCGACGCCGTCATCTTCGCCCCCTATTTGTTCTGGACCACGACGGTCTGCATGCCCGCGGTGGCCGACCGCGCCGTGGTCATGCCGTGCCTGCACGACGAGGTCTACGCCTACCTGGACGTAATGCGCCACGTCCTGTCGTTGCCGGCATCGGTCTGGTTCCTTTCCGGCCCCGAGCACGACTTGGCCCACCGGATGGGGCCCGTCACGCCCAATCACAGCGTTATCGGTTCGGGCATGCAGGTCCCCAAAATTTACCGGCCCGACAAGTTCCGCTCGGAGTACGGTATCGACTCCCCGTTCCTGCTCTATGTAGGCCGCCGTGAGGCCGACAAGGGGTGGCCGTGGCTGGTCGACCTGTTCTCCCGCACCAAGTTGCCGGTCAAGCTGGTGTGCGCCGGGGCGGGGGACGCCGAGGTGCCTCCCCGGTTGCGGGGACGGGTCATAGACGTCGGCTTGCTGAGCATCGACCAGCGCAACAACGCCCTGGCCGCGGCGCTCGCCTATGTCCAGCCGAGCCTCAACGAGAGCTACTCGCGCACAGTGATGGAGTCATGGCTGGCGTCCCGTCCCGTGCTGGCCCGCAAGGGCAGCACCGTCGTCGAGTGGCACTGCGCCCGCAGCGGGGGCGGTACCGCCTTCGGGACGCCGCGGGAACTGGCCGGTCACGTCGAGCGGCTAATGGCGGACACCGCCCGGGCCAGGGAGATGGGCGAGCGGGGGCGGGCGTACGTGCTTGAGAACTATCAGTGGCCGCACGTCCTCGACCTCATCGAGGCCGATCTTTTCTCATTGAAGGCCAACTCTCGGTGACGGGCGCCCGCCCCTTGACCGGCGCCCCTTGACCGGCGCCCGTTAAAGCCAGGGCATTAGGGCTCCCAGCCGGCCCAGCGGTCCCACACGTCCTCGGGGCGTACCGTCCACTGCCGGGACAGGCGGGCGCGCGTAGCCAATGCCCAGGGCAATAAGGCGGCGGTCCCGGCCCGCACCCCGCCGTCCGGTCCCTCGGAGAGCCGTTGCCGCAATGCGTCGAGCACCAACCGGGACGGCCCGTTGCGCACCATGGAAAGGGTACGGTTGCGCTCGGCCATCACTCTTACCCAGGGCTCGTGCTCGCCCCCGGAACTGGCCGAGCGGTGGTGCACCACCGTCCCGGCGGGGTCGTACCACACCTTCATCCCGGCCAGGTGCGCCCGCCAGCACCAGTCGACGTCCTCGTAATAGGCGAAGTAGCGGCGGGCGAAAGGCCCGAGCCGGCGCCAGGTACCCCGCCGGGTCACGAAGGCGGCCCCGGACACGGCAAAGCGTTCGCCGGGCTCATCGAACCGGCCGTCATCGGTGGTGTCCGCACCGATGTCGCCGGCGTACCCGCGCTTGTCCAGGAACGTACCGACGCCGTTGAGCAGCCGTACCACCCGGCCGGGCGGGGCGGGCCGCCCGTTTATGACTAGCTTCGTGCCCTCCCCGTCCCCGGTCAGCGGCACGTACCAGGGTTCTGGCCCCGACGTCCAGCGCCATCGGTCGTCACCGTCGCGCTCGAGCCGGTGCAGGCCGGGCCCGGAGGCGACCTCCAGCATCTCTATCCCGTCGACCCTCACCGAGCGCACCTGGCGCCCCAGCGGACGGCCGTCGCCCGGGGCTACCCACGGCTGGTCGTCCAGCACCACCTCCAGGAAGCGGGCCGAGAGGACGATCTTGGGCCCAACGACGGCGATCGAGGGATCCTCCAAGGCTCGCTCCGCCGAGGGCAACCAGGTCGGCCCGGCCACGGCGTCGTCGTTGAGCAGGGCCAAGACGGTGCCCTTGGCGATCCCCGCGCCGAGATTGACGGCGGGAGCGAACCCGGTATTGACCGGACAGCGGACTACGGTCGCGCCGGCTTCCCGACCGATACGTGAGGCGGCGGCATCCTCTGACCCGTTGTCGATGAGCACGACCTGGTCGGCTTGGCCGGCCACAGAGGCCAGGCAGGGGCCCAGCCAAGCGCCGGGCCGGTAAGAGACGATTACGACCGAGACTGTCATTCCGGTTAGGCGACGAGGTTGGACCAGGCTCTTCGGGCCAAGACCTCGGCCGTCCTCTCCCAGCCCGGACCGGCGGCGAAGGCGACGACCTTGACGCCGGCGGCCTCCCACTCGGAAATGATTTCCCGCCGCTCCAGCGCCACGTCCCGGTCGACCAGGACGACGGCGCGGTCGGGCCAGTTGCGGGCCACCTCCTCCACGACGTCCATCTCTGGCCCCTTAGCGCCGGGCGCCCACGCCACGACGGCGTCGTAGCCACCCCGCCACGAATCGAGCTTGGCCAGGGTGCTGTAAGCCAGGGCCAACCGTTCCCGGACGGCACCGAGCCGTCCTTCCGGACGCTGTCCCGAACCACAGAACCAGTCGTAAGAGGCGAAGCGGCGCATGGCGTCGCCCAGTTCGGGCGGGGTCCCGACCAGGGCCAGATAGGGACGGCGACGCCATAAAGGCCGCGATGTGCCCCATCGCCGGGCCAGCTCCTCGAACGCAGTCGCCGCCTTGTCGGCGACGGAGTCCCAGGATGGCGGTTCTTGGCGGGCGATCTCCGCCAGGCGGGCCCGGAACACGGTGTCGGTCAACCCTCGGACCATGACCTGGGCGATGGCCTCCGGGTCGCTTGGTTCGAAGCGCGCCTCGCGCGGGAGGATTTCTCTGAGCGAAGAATTGTCCCCGGCAATTGTGGGCGCCCCGCAGGCCATGGACTCGATTACCGGCAGTCCGAAACCTTCGTAGAGCGAAGGGTAGACGGCCAGGTCGGTGCTCTGGTACAGGCTCACCAGGACATCCTCGGGCACGTACCCCGGGATCAGGACCCGTCCCTCCACGTCCAAGCGCTCGGCCATGACCAGGTAGTGGTTGCGGGTCAGAGGGGCGACGTCACAGGCGATGACCAACTGGTGGCGGTCTATGAGCGTCCGCGGCAGTTGTGCGTAGGCCTCGAGCAGGCCGTCCACGTTTTTGCGGCGGTTGAAGGCGCCCTGGTAGAAGACGAAGCCCGGCTCAAGGCCCTCGACGCCACGGCGAGCGGTCTCGAACGCGACCAGGCGGGACTCGGGGAGGCGGAAGGCTTCGGAGATGCCGCTGCCGATGACCGAGACGCGTCTCTCGGGGACGCCGAGCAGGGCCACCGTGTCCTGCCTGGCCGATTCCGACAGGGTCAGCACGGCGTCGGCGGCGCGCACAACTTCCCGGCAGCTCCGCCAACGACGGCGGAGCCCCGGATCTTCGAGGTACCAGCCCGGGAAAACGTCGGGGATGAGGTCATAGACGGTAACTGCGGTGAGCACACCGTGCGCCGTGGCTTGGCGGGGCCAGAAGGCACGGACCGGGACCTCGGGCTCGAACACCGAGCTCAAATGCAGCACCGAGGCCGAAGCCCAGTCCGGGTTGGTCGTCACCCAGCTCTTGAGGTCTTCCACGCCCTCGAGGGGCCCGAGCTCGGGGTGTACCGCTATCGAACTCACCATTTCGGGGTGCCGTCTGACCATGGCCCGAGCGAAATCGGCACTGTAGCGGGCTATCCCTCTGCCCTTGTAGCTGGGGCTCTGGACGGCCACAAGGTCGAGGATGACTCTCGGGCCTGTCATTCGGGCGATGGCGCCTCGTCGACAGCGGGCACGCGAGCGCCGTTGCCTTCCACCCCGGCCCTGGACCGGGCCCCGCTGCGCCGTGTGGCCTTACGGTGGCCCGGACCGGATGTCCCGCTGGCGGGAGCGGGCTCGGGGAGCTCGGGGACCGCCGTCCCCAGGCTTGTCCCGGCCCCGTCCTGGGAGCTTTCGTCGAGGCTCTCCCGCGGCCCGGTCCCGGGCCCTTCGGCCTGAACATCGTCGTTGCCCGTAGGCCAGCCTCCGGCTCGGTCGCCCCACAGGCCGAGCGAGACCACCCTGGCCTCCTCCTGAGCTTCTCGGGCCTCGTCTTCGGCGCCGAGGGCGGGCCATAGCTCGGCGCCTCGGGCCGGCGAGCCTCCCAGGGCGGCGTTGAGGTCCTCGACCTCGACCGACAGGCGGATGAGGGTGCGCCCGAGCGCCTCGGCTACCTGGTCGGCGGCATCGGCCTGCATGCGCAGCATGCGGGTCAGCTCGACAATGTCCGACTGCAAAGAGGCGACGTCATCGCGCAGGGCGCCGGTGAGCGAACTGGTCTCGGCGGTAGTGTCACGCAGGCTGGCGACCTCGGCGTCCACCGAGCCCAAGCGGGGTGACAGGCGGTCCGCGACGGTGTCTGCGACGTGGCCCTGGAGCCGGGACAGGAAGCCGTCCAGATGGTCGTTGATCTGGTCGCGCAGCTGGTCCTGGAGCTGGATGCCGAACAGGGCCCGGAACCCCTCGAGGTGGTCGTTGATCTGGTCGCGCAGCTGGTCCTGGAGCTGGATGCCGAACAGGGCCCGGAACCCCTCGAGGTGGCTGTTGAGCTGGTCGCGTGCCTGGTCTTGCAATTGCAGGCCCAACTGGGCCCGGAACCCCTCGAGGTGGCTGTTGAGCTGGTCGCGTGCCTGGTCTTGCAGTTGCAGGCCCAACTGGGCCCGGAACCCCTCCAGGTGGCTGTTGAGCTGGTCGCGCACCTGGTCCTGTAGCTGCAACCCGAGCAGCGCCCGGAACCCCTCGAGGTGGTCGTTGAGCTGGTCGCGCACCTGGTCCTGGAGCCGGCCCGGCTGGCTCTCGACCTGAGCCTTCAGATCCTGGGCCTGAGCCTTCAGATCCTGGGCCTGAGCCTTCAGATCCTGGACCTGAGCCCCCAGATCCTGGAAATAGGACTGCAGGACGGGAGCTGTTGCCTTGCGTAAGCGCGCTTTCCAGGGGTTCACAGCGTCCGAGCCTACTTGCGCCGACTTTGGGACTGGTAAGTTCACCAAGATGCCGGTTTGTGACGTCGTGGTAGTCGGCAGTTATCCTCCCCTCCCCGGTCCGGCGACCGAGGCCACCCTGAGCGCAGTGCGGCGGGCCTGGGACAGCGGGTCGACAGTCGGTATGGCTTCCTACCGGACCGGCGCCGCCTCGGTCCGCGTGCCCGTGGCCGGCCCCCTGGCCGGGTGGCGCCTCGAGCAGGTGCGCCGGCACTTCGGCCGGCCTGCGCAGCTGGTCCTCACCGTCCAGCGCGGTGTGCCTTTTTGCGACGACCGCCTGTGGCCGCAACTGGCGACGGCGGCCGGGCTGGCCGTCGCCATCCGTCGTTTCAGGCAGGCCACGGTGATCGTGGCAGAAGATCCGGGGATAATGCCGGCGTGCCTCAGGGCCGTCGTCTTCAGCTCTCGCCAATGCACCGTCACCACCGACGCAGATGCCAGATCGCTCATCGCTCGGTACGGTCTGCGCCCGGGGGCGGTGGCCGTGACCGAAATGGAGCCGTACCCCCCCAGGCCCGAAGGGGTGGCGCCCGAGGACGCCGGTTTGTACCGGCCCGGTGCCGTGGCCGGGCTCACGGTGGTCGAACTACCGACCACGACGTTTACGCAACGAACGCGTGGCCGGGCCTTGCGGGCCAGAGCACGGCTGTTGCGACAACTGCTGGGTCGTTGATCGGCCCTCTTCTCGTAGAGCGGCCCGGCGTGGCCCGTCCAGCGGCGGGGAACGGGCAAACCGGCGACGCTGGTTGCCGGCCTCTGTCAACTGCGGGCGAGGAACCGAGGAGGGTGGTCCCTTGGCGAAGGTCCTGAGCGGGTGGGCACGGCGCCGCTGGCTCGCAGGAGCCGGCATCATGGCTGGCGTCGTCTGGTCCGCATGGCCCGCCCCGGCCGGAGCTTCGCCGTACGTCGTGGTCACCGAACGGCTGGTGGTGCAGTTGAGCGCAGCCGCCCAAACCCACCCGGCCTCATTGCTCGGGAGCCTCCCGGGCGCAGTGCCGCAACGGTTGCCCGGGCGGCGCTGGACAACCGACCTACCCGCCGTCGAGGCCGGACTGGTCCAGGGCGCGCTGGCGGGGTCGAAGGGGGTGGACTATGTATCGCCGGTGGAGGCCGTGAAGTCTTCCGTCGTGGTCCCCGACAACCCTTCACCGCCGATGGAGACCGGGCCGTCTTCCGCCGTGGAGCCTTCTGGCGTGGAGCCTTCTGGCGTGGAGCCTTCTGGCGTGGAGCCTTCTGGCGTGGTCCCCGACAACCCCTGCTATTCGGCGGCGTGCGGGCCGACGACACCGGTAAAGGTCGAGAACCCCGCCGCGGGCCCGGGAGCGAGCGTCCTGCACCCTGACGGCCAGTCCGACTTGTGGGCCGTCAATGCCTCCCAGGCTTGGGGCATAACCCGGGGCAGCCCCAACGTCTTTGTCGCGGTGCTCGACACCGGCGTCGACGTTTCCCAGGCCCAACTGGAAGGCAAAGTTATCGTCGGGCCGGACGTCTGTGCCGACGACCGGCCGTTGTGCGCCTCGCCCGGGGACAACAACGGGCACGGCACCTTCGTGGCGGGTCTGATCGCGGCCGACACCGACGATGGCGTAGGGATGGCCAGCCTCGGCTGGGAGACAAGGGTCCTCGACATCAAGGTCCTCGACGACCAGGGAAAAGGGAACACCATGGACGAGGCCACCGGTATTTACGACGCCGTGGCGGCCGGCGCCCGGGTCATCAACCTGTCCTTGACCAACGAGCCCTGCAGCATGGCGCCCACTGACTGCGGTCCGGACCCCGACTCCGAAGCGGCCGTCGAGTACGCCATAGCCCATGGTGTCGTGGTGGTCTCGGCGGCCGGTAATTTTGACTCGACTGAGCCGTTGTACCCGGCGTCGTACCCGGGCGTCCTGTCGGTTGCCGCCGGCACCGACCAGGCCCTGGTGGACCCCTCCGGCGGCGGCGCGTACCTCGACTTCTCCGAGTACGGAGATGCCGCGGACATCGCCGCTCCCGGGATAGACGTGCTGTCGACGTGGAACGACGGGAACTATGCGGTGGAGAGCAGCACCTCGACGGCGGCGCCACACGTGGCGGCCGCGGCGGCGCTTGTCATCGCCGCCGACCCGGCACTGTCCGGGCCGCAGGTGACCACCATCCTGCGCCAGACGGCGTCGCCCCTGGGCGCAGGGAGCAGCCCCATCGACGGCGGTTTCCTCAACGCCGGTGCCGCTGTCCAAACGGCGGCATCACACGACCTCCCGGGCACGCTGGACGGTTACCAGCTCATCGGTGCCGACGGGAGCGTATACAACTCTGGTGTGACCGGTGCACTAGGGTCGCTGGCCGGGTACCACCTGGCGAAGCCGGTGGTGGGCGGGGCCGAAGGAAGCAACGGGCTCGGCTACTGGCTGGTCGCCTCGGACGGTGGTGTGTTCGCCTTCGGTGACGCCCGTTTTTACGGGTCGACGGGCAATTCCCATCTGAACAAATCGATAGTGGCCATGGCAGCCACACCTGACGGGCTCGGCTACTGGCTGGTCGCCTCGGACGGTGGTGTGTTCGCCTTCGGCGACGCCCGTTTCTACGGCCGCGAAGCGACCGGCAAAACGGCGCAGACCATAGTTGGCATAGCCCCGAGCCCATATGGAAGGGGGTACTGGCTCGCCGGCGCGCAAGGTCAAGTGTACGGTTTCGGGTCGGCCCCTTATGAAGCCCCTTCGAGCACGAAAGCGCCGGCGGCACCGATAGTGGCCATATCCGCCTGACGCCAGTCGACCAGGTCCAGGAAGCCAACACGGCCGGGGCCCGCCAGACCGGGCGGGGGCCCGGGAAGGCGGCACGGGCACCGGGTCCCCCTTTTCGGTGCCCCCGCCGGTTAAGCTCCACTCAATTTTGGTACGCGCGCGCCGACCCACTTGTCAGGACCGGGCCCTGGGTAGGAGCGGGCCGGGCCTGTGTAATACGGATCGGTGTAATACAGAGCGGGAGACATATTGCCGTACAAACTCACGGGGCCCACGAGCCGTCGGCCGGGGCCCTGTGCCGGTCGAAAAGCCGTCAGCGGGACGGTCGTCCGCGGGTTGGTGGCAGGCGCGCTGTTCGGCGCGTCGTTCGCCATGGTCGGTCCCGGTCCGGCGCAAGCAGCGAAAATCGACGCGCCCCTCTCCGTCCAGATCTCGGGCTACGGCTTCGGCCATGGGCGGGGGATGGGCCAATGGGGCGCTTTCGGGTACGCCTCCGACTACGGCTGGGGTTACAAACAAATCCTGAGCCACTATTACGGTGGTACGACGTTGGGGACGTTGGCCGCGCCAGAACCGGACATTACGGTTCATCTGGTCGAATTGGACGGTCACAACACGATCGCGTCGGCCGTCGACGGCGGCGCGCTGGTGGCCACCTGGACGGGCGGCGCGCCGATCAGCGCCGCCGCCTTCGAGGTGGCAACGTCAGGGGGTACGCAGGACATCTTTTCCGGGCCCGGTTGCGCCGGGCCCTGGCAGCAGGTTGCCACCACTGCGACGGCCGTGACCATCGTGAGCGCGGAGGCCGGCACCAGCCCAGACCAGGCTGGCCCAGACCAGGCGGGCCCGGTGGCTTCGTCGGAGCTCGAGGCCTGCATCCCCGGCATCGGGGCCCGCACCTACCAGGGGTCCCTCGTCGCCCAGCCCGGCGGCGAGACGGACAACGTCCTGCCGCTGGAGGACTACGTAGATGGCGTGGTGCCCGCCGAGTCCCCGGTGACCTGGGCGAGCCTGGGAGGCCAGGCCGAGCTCGAGGCCCAAGCCGTGGCCGCCCGCAGCTACGCTCTTGCCTTCGTCGCTTCCAGCGGCGAGATCTGCGACACGACTGCGTGCCAGATGTACACCGGCCTTCCTGACCAGTACGGCCCCACGGCGGACGCCGAGGTGGCGGCCACGGCCGGCCAGGTGCTCTACTGCGAGGCGGGGACAACCTGCGGTACGGCCGGGAGCATCGCGCTGACCGAGTACTCGGCCTCCACCGGCGGTTATACCGCCGGTGGTGCCTTCCCGGCCGTGCCCGACCTCGGCGACTCGGTGGCCACCAACCCCGTCCACTCCTGGACTGCCGACGTCACTGTGACCACCCTCGAGTCGGCCTTCCCGTCCATTGGCAGTTTCCTGGGGGCCGACGTGACCAAGCGCAACGGGCTGGGCCCGATCGGAGGGCGCGTGGAAGACCTGACCGTGGTCGGCAGTGCCGGCTCGGTCGACCTGACCGGTGACCAGTTCGCCGCCGACCTGGGCCTGCGCAGCAACTGGTTCGAGGTGGGCGGCTCGGTCCCCGTCCCCACCACCAGCCCGACCACGGTCCCGACCACGACCCCGCCGGCGGCGACCACTACAACGGTCACCACTACCCCGCCGGCCGCGACCACGACGGTGCCGGCGCCCGGCGGCACAGGGGCGCCGGGCGGGCCGACCGGGGCCGACGACGGCTACTGGGTGGCGAGTTCCAAAGGCGACGTCACCGCTTACGGTGCCGCCTCCTCCTACGGGACCGCCTTCGGCACCTCCCTGGCCGGCCAGGTCCGGGGCATGGCGGCCACGCCGGACTACCGGGGCTACTGGTTGGTGGGCAGCAAGGGCGGCGTCTTGGCCTTCGGGGACGCCACCTGGTACGGCTCGGCCAGCAAATTGCACCTGCACCGGCCCGTCGTCGGGATGGCGGCCACACCGGACGGCGGGGGTTATTGGCTCGTCTCCAGCGACGGTGGTGTCTTTGCCTACGGGGACGCCGGCTACTACGGATCTGCCGGGCATTTTCATATACGTTCGTCGATCGTCGGCATCGCTGCTAGTCCCGATGGGACGGGCTACTGGCTGGTTTCCCGCGGTGGTGGCGTTTTTGCCTTCGGAGACGCCGGTTTCTATGGGTCGACGGCCACAATGCACCTCCGCAAACCGATCGTGGCGATAGTGCCCAGCGTCGACGGACGCGGTTATGTCCTGGTGGCCAAAGACGGTGGTGTTTTCGCTTTCGGTGACGCCAGTTTCGCCGGTTCATTGCCCGATGAGCGCATAAAGGACACGGTGGTCGCCGTGGCCCCCACCTATGACGGCGGCGGTTACTACGTCCTCGCCTCCAGTGGGAAGGTGTACGCGTTTGGCGACGCCGCCGCGCCCCGCGGTGTGGGCCCGGCGGGCGTGGTCCTGCCCGCCAGGGCCGTGGCAATTGTCGGCTATCGGTCCCCGAGGACCAGGGTCAGTGACCGCCGGCGCCCGGCGTCGACGGGCAGGGCTCCGGTGAAGCGAAAGTAGTACGGCTTTTAGCTGAGGGCGGCGAGGTCGGCGTCCACCATCATGCACACCAGTTCCTCGAAGCTCACCTCAGGTTTCCAGCCGAGGATGGTATGCGCCCGCGTGGCGTCCCCGATCAAAAGGTCCACCTCGGCGGGGCGGAAATGGGCCTCGTCGACCCGGACATAGCGCTCCCAGTCCAGGCCGGCATGGCCGAACGCGACCTGGCAGAACTCGCGGACCGAGTGCGTCTCGCCCGTGGCCACCACGAAATCGCCGGGCTCGTCTTGTTGGAGCATCATCCACATCGCCCGCACGAAATCGGGCGCGTAGCCCCAGTCGCGCTGAGAATCCAGGTTGCCGAGCTTTACGTGGTCGGCCAGGCCCCGTTTTATCCGGGCCACAGCGTTGGTGACCTTGCGGGTGACGAACTCGAGGCCGCGTCGGGGGCTCTCATGGTTGAAGAGGATCCCCGAGCTGGCGTGGAGCTGGTAGCTCTCCCGGTAGTTGACCGTTGCCCAGTGCCCATAGACCTTGGCCACGCCGTAGGGGCTGCGGGGGTAGAAGGGCGTGCGCTCACTCTGGGGGACCTCTACCACCTTGCCGAACATCTCCGAAGAGCTGGCCTGGTAGAACCGGATGGTCGGGTCGACGTTGAGGATGGCATCGAGCAGCCGGGTCACGCCGAGGGCGGTGACTTCACCGGTCAACACCGGCTGTGCCCACGACGTCATAACGAAGGACTGGGCCGCCAGGTTGTAGACCTCCGAGGGCCGGTGGTCGCGCAGCACCCTGATGAGCGAGGACTCGTCAAGTAGGTCGGCGGAGGCCAGGGCGATCTTGTCCATCAGGTGCGAGATCCGCTCGAAGGTCACGGTGCTGCTGCGGCGGTGGGCACCCACCACGTCGTACCCCTTGGTGAGCAGCAGTTCCGCCAGGTACGAGCCGTCCTGTCCCGTAATGCCAGTTATCAAGGCTTTCGGCATCCACCCAGCATTGCCGCCCCGCCCGTAATCGGCAAGACAGCCTGTCTAGACCGGTGGAGCGGCCGGGGGGACAGCCTGGGGGGCGGTCAGCGCCCGCACCGCCTCTTCCACGCTGGGGAACAAGCGGTCCGTCCCGATGACCTCGATGAGCCCGGCGTGCTTCAAGTCGTGATGGACGAGGTGGGAGGCCCGGGCCAGCGCAAAGGTGACGCCCTGGTCCTTCAGCTCTGCGATCAGCTCGCCGAACGCCTTGGCGCCGGTGTAGTCGACGTCGGCAATGCCATTGGCGTCGACGACCAGGGTGTGGACGATCGTGGGCGCCGACGTCAGCGCTTGGCGCAGCCGCAGGACAACGAAGTCGGCATTGCCGTAGAACACAGGGGCGTAGAGGAGGTAGACGAGGATGCCCGGCAACTGTTCGGTGGGGCGCCCGACGTCGGTCTCGATCCAGTGGGAGGTGCCAGGTTCGCGCCCGAGCACGGCCCCCCGGGGCCGGGCCGTCAGCCGGGCCCGATAGGCCAGGGCGATCAGGGAAGCCGCCACGACGCCCTGCTCGATGCCGACGAGCGCCACAGTCGCCAGCGTCACCAGGGCCAGGGCGAACTCGAACCAGCCGAAGTGCATGATGCGGCGCAGCTCGGGCAGGTGGAACAGGCGCGAGGCGACGAAGATCAGGATCGCGCCCAGGGCCGCCTCTGGGAGGTCTTTCAACAGGCTTGTGGCCAGGGCCAGGACCGCCACTATGGCGCCCACGGCCACCAGGCTCGTCACCTGGGTCCTGCCCCCGGCCGACCCGACGACGGCGGTGCGGGGAGGGCTGGCGTTGACGGTAAAGGAGCCCCCCAAGCCGGCCAAAATGCTCCCCGCCCCCACGGCGGCGAGATCGACGTTGAAGTCCCCGGCCCGCGCCGCCGGCCCGCCCGGGTCGGAGCGCACGGTGGCCGAGATCTGCACGATGCACAAAAAGGCGACGGTCACCGCCGTGACCACCAGCTGGCCGGTCTGGTGCCAGGTGGCGCTCGGCAGGCCTAGCGCGGGCAGGCTGGCGTGCACAGGCCCGAGCACGTGCACCCCATGGTGGGCCAAGCCGCCCGCCCCGACGAGGACCGTCGCCGCCACCACACCGATGAGGGCGCCGGGGGCCCTGCGGTCCAGTTTCTCGCCCGCGACCACGATGGCGAGGACCCCGGCGGCGATGGCAACGGTCCAGCCGTTGAGCTGGCCGAACTGGTCGATGACGGCCCGGGCCCGGCCGATCGTCGTCGTGCCTCCACCGGGCAGCCCGAGGACGGTAGGGAGCTGCTTGACCAGGATCTCGACGCCGATACCGGCTAGGAGCCCGTCGATAACGGGCAGGGGGAGGAAGTCGGCGATCCAGCCCAGGCGCAGCAGCCCAGCTACCACCAGTAGCGCCCCGACCCCCAAGGCCACCGCGCTCACCAGGTGGGTGTAGTCCCGGCTGCCGGTGGCGGCCACCGCCGCCACCCCGGCGGCGAACACGGGCGCGATCGTGGAGTCGGCCCCGACCGACAAGCGCGGGTGGCGCCCGAAGAGGGCAAAGACGAACGAGCCGGCGATGAAGGCGTAAAAACCGGCCACGGCCGGCATGTTGGCGAGGTGGGCGGTCGCTATTTGCTCGGGGATGACGATGGCGACGAGAGTGAGGCCGGCCGCCACGTCGGCTGCCAACCATGACTTCTGGTAACCCTTCAGCGTCGGCAGTACCGGCAGTACCGGCAGTACCCGCGGGTGGGCCGAAGGCCCTGCACCGCCCTGGGCCCCGCTTTTCGTCTTGCTCTCGATGGCGCTCGATTTTGGCACGTCAGCGGCACCGGGGTGCCATCTCGCAGTCCGCGGGACGCCCCGGTAGTCTTATGCGGTCTAAACCCCGGCAAGGAGCGCGAGTGGACCTCTTCGAGTACCAGGGCAAGCAGTACTTCGCCCGTTTTGGTGTCCCCGTCTCGCCCGGGGGCATCGCCACCACCCCGGACGAAGTCGTTGAGCTCGCTGAGGGCCTCGGCTACCCGGTGGTGGTGAAGGCCCAGCTACAGGTCGGGGGCCGGGGCAAGGCCGGTGGGATCAAACTGGCGGGGGACGCCCAGCAGGCCCGGGCCCACGCCACGTCGATCCTCGGCATGGACATCCGTGGCCACGTCGTACGCCGGGTCTGGGTCGAGCACGCTTCCGACATCGAGCGCGAGTATTACGCCAGCTTCACCCTCGACCGGGGGGCCAAGGACCACCTGGCCATGGTGTCAGCCAAGGGCGGGGTAGATATAGAGCAGGTGGTGGCGGACGACCCGGGCGCCATAGTCCGCCTCCACATCGACCCGTACGTCGGCTTCAGCCAGGCTCAGGCGGACCAGTTGGTGGCGCAAGCGGAGCTTGACGAACAGGCCCGGCCGGGGGCGGCCCAGGTGTTGCTGAGCCTTTACCGCTGCTTTACCGAGGGCGACGCCGACCTGGTCGAGGTCAACCCTCTCGTCCTTACCACCGATGGCCGGGTGCACGCCCTCGACGCCAAGGTGACCCTGGACGACAACGCCGCCTTCCGCCACCCCGAATGGGAGGAGTACGCGGCGACCACCGAGCTCGATGAGCGCGAACGACGGGCTCGCCAAGCAGGTCTCCAGTACGTGGGCCTGGACGGCTTTGTGGGCATAATCGCCAATGGGGCCGGGCTGGCCATGAGCACGTGCGATGTCGTGAACCAGGTCGGTGGGCGGCCGGCCAATTTCCTGGACATCGGCGGTGGTGCCAGTGCCGAGGTGATGGCCGGGGCGCTCGAGGTCATTTCCTCTGACACCAGCGTCCGCTCCATTTTCATAAATATCTTCGGCGGCATAACTCGGGGCGAGGACGTCGCCAACGGCATCGTGACGGCGTTGGCGCGGGTGGACATAAAGGTGCCGATGGTGATCCGCCTGGACGGGACCAACGCCGATCAGGGGCGGGAAATCCTTCGGACGGTGGAGTCCGAAATGGTTATCAGTTCTCCCAACATGATGGACGCCGCCCGGCGCGCCGTCGAGCTGGCAGGCGGTGAAAAGTGAGCGTTTTCGTCGACGAGAGCACCAAGGTGGTCGTCCACGGTCTGACCGGCGGGCAGGCCCGTTTCCACGGGTTGCGCAACCGGGACTATGGGACCCAGGTGGTGGCGGGCGTCAACCCGGCCAAGGGCGGCCAGGACGTCGAAGGTATCCCCGTGTTCGCCACCGCCGCCGAGGCCCGGGAGGCGACCGGGGCCAACGCCAGCTTTGTGGCTGTCCCGGCCAAGGTGGCGCCGGGGTCGGTGCTCGAGGCGGCCGCGGCCGGCATCGAACTGATCGTTTGCATCACCGAGGGCATCCCGGCCCAGGACGAAGCCAAGGTGTACAGCGAACTTCGCCATCTCTACCCGTCGGTCCGCCTCATCGGGCCTAACTGCCCGGGGATAATCAGCCCCGGTAAATGCAACATAGGCATCACTGCGGGCGAGATCGCTCTGGCCGGCGGACCCGTCGGCATCGTCAGCCGCAGCGGCACCTTGACTTATCAAGCGCTCTACGAGCTGAAGCAGATGGGCATCGGCGTCACCACCTGCGTCGGCATCGGCGGCGACCCCGTCCCGGGCACGACTTTTGTCGACTGCCTAGCCGCCTTCGAGGCGGACCCGGACACCCGGGCCGTGATGCTGATCGGCGAGATCGGCGGTACGGAGGAAGAAAAGGCAGCGGTTTTTATCGCCGAACGGCTCACCAAGCCCGTGGTGTCCTACATCGCCGGGGTGACGGCGCCCCCGGGCCGGCGTATGGGCCACGCGGGAGCCATCATCTCGGGGAGCAAGGGGACGGCGCAGGCCAAGATGGAGGCGTTGGCCGGGGCCGGGGCGAGAGTGGCGCAGAACCCGACGGAGGCCGGCGAGCTCATGGCGCAACTCGTGCGGTCCCTGTAGAGCGCATATGCCGGCACGGCCCCCAAAGCTAGAAGAGGCGCGACGCGTCGCGCTGGGGGCCGCGTTGTCCGGGGCGTTGCGCGGCGAGGTGCGCTTCGACACCACGGCCAGGGCCGCCTACGCCAGCGACTCGTCCAACTACCGCCACGTACCTCTCGGGGTCGTGTTCCCCGCCGACCACGACGACGTCCGGGCCGCGGCTCGGCTGGCCGCCGAGGCGGGGGCGGCGCTCCTGGCCCGGGGCGCCGGCACCAGCCTGGCCGGGCAGGCGTGCAATGAGGCCGTGGTGCTCGACATGTCGCGCCACATGACGCGGATCGTCGAGATCGACCCCGACCGACGGGTGGCCCGGGCCGAACCGGGCGTGGTGCTGGACGACCTCCGCCGGGCGGCGGAGCGCCATGGGCTCACCTTCGGGCCGGATCCCGCCACCCATGCCTGGTGCACCCTCGGCGGCATGATCGGCAACAACTCGTGCGGGACCCACGGGCTTTACGCCGGCAAGACGTCCGACAACGTCGAGAGCCTCCGGGTCGTGCGGGCGGGGGGCGAAGAGCTCGAAGTGGGCGCCTATACGCCCGAGGACGTGCAGGCGGCCTTGGCCCGGGGAGGCCGGCTCTCCGGCTTGCTGGCGGGTTTGACGGGCCTCCAGGCCCGGTACGGGGCGCTGGTGGCGGCACGTTTCCCGGACATCCCCCGTCGCGTGAGCGGGTTCAACCTGGACGAGCTGGCCCCGGGACGGGGCCACGTCGCCCGCGCCCTGGTGGGCACGGAGTCCACGTGCGCTTTTACCACCGAGGCCACCCTCCACCTGGTGACCAGCCCTCCTCGGAGGTGCCTGGTCGCCATCGGGTACCAGGACATATTCATCGCCGCCGAGGCCGTCCCGGCGCTCCTCGACCATCCCCTACTGGCGCTGGAGGGCTTCGACCGGACGCTCATCGACCAGATGGAGGCCCACGGCCTCAATCGCAGCGGCGTCGCCCTGCTCCCCGCCGGGAACGGGTGGTTGCTGGCGGAGCTGGGCGGGGACAGCATGGAAGAGGCGAAGTCCAAAGGGTCCGATCTCATTGCCGGCCTGCCCCATGGTGTGAGCTCGAGGCTGGTCGACGACGACGGGGCGCAGAAGCGGTTATGGGCGGTACGCGAATCGGGCCTGGGCGCTACTGCCATCCGCATCGACGGGCACCATAACTACGAGGGCTGGGAGGACGGCGCCGTGGCGCCGGCGCGCCTGGCCGACTACCTGCGGGGCATCACCGCGCTGTGGGCGGAGCACGGTTACTCAGGTGCCTGGTACGGGCACTTCGGCCAGGGGTGCGTCCACACGCGCAACAACTTCGATCTTTCGAGCCGCGAGGGCCTGGCCAACTACCGCAGGTACATCAACACAGCAGCCGATCTCGTCGTTTCCATGGGAGGTTCCCTCTCGGGCGAGCACGGCGACGGGCAAAGCCGCGGTGAGCTGCTGGAGAAGATGTTCGGCCCCGAGCTCGTCGGCGCCTTCCGGGAGTTCAAGGCCCTCTGGGACCCGGACGGCCTGATGAACCCGGGCAAGGTGGTCGACGCCTACCCTCTCGACGCCAACATCCGCTACATGACCTTGACCGAACCGGTCCACCTGAGGCCCACGCGGTACTCCTTCGCCGATGACGACGGCTCGCTCTTGCATGCCTCCCTGCGTTGCGTCGGGGTCGGTCGCTGCCGGCGTGACGACACGGCCACCATGTGCCCCTCCTACCGGGCCACCCGTGACGAGGTGCACTCGACCCGGGGGCGGGCGAAGTTGCTGGGCGAGATGTTCCAGGGGGAGCCGGTGCCGGCGTCCTGGCGCAACGAGGAGGTGCGGGAGGCCCTCGAGCTCTGCCTTTCGTGCAAGGGGTGCGCTTCGGACTGCCCGACCCATGTCGACATGGCCACCTACAAGTCGGAGTTCCTCTTCCACTATTACAGGGGCAGGCGCCGGCCGGCGGCCATGTACGCCATGGGCTTCATGCCCTGGGCCGGCCGCCTGACCGCATCCTGGCCGGCGGCGGCGAGATTGGCCAATACCGCCCTGGGCGCCCCGGCCGTGGGGCGGGCCCTCAAAGGGATGGCCGGCATCGCCACCAACCGTCCCGCCCCCCTCTTTTCTACTGCCGGCGGGCTGCGCACGTCCACGCGGCGGGAGCTCCCCGAGGCGATAGACCGGCCCCCCCGGGACACCTCGGTGGTGATCTGGCCGGACACCTTCACCGATGCCTTCCGGCCCGAGGTCGGCAACGACCTGGTGGTGGCGATGGAGGCTCTCGGCGAACGGGTCGCGGTCCCGTCCGGCTGGGCGTGTTGCGGGCGGGCCCTGTACGACTTCGGGATGCTCGACCTGGCCAGGCATTCTCTCCGGCGCCTGCTGAAGGTCCTCGGGCCATGGGTCACGGCCGATGTGCCCGTGGTGGTGGCCGAACCGAGCTGCCTGGCCGCCTTCCGGGACGAGCTGCCCCACTTGTTGGCCGACGACCCGAGGAGCGCGAAGCTGGCGTCCCTCGCCCGTAGCCCCGCGGAGCACTTGGTGGCCAACGGGCATACGGTCCGGTTGGCGGCGGCCGGCCAGAGGACGGACGTTGGCCGGGCCGTGGTGCACGCCCATTGCCACCAGCGGGCGGTGGTCGGGACCGACGCGGACCAGGCCGTTCTCACCGCCCTCGGCTACGAGGTCGAGGTCCTCGACGCGGGCTGCTGCGGTTTGGCCGGCTCGTTCGGGTTCGACGCCCACCACGAGCCGGTCTCCCGCACCATCGGGGAGGACCTGTGGCTGCCCAAGGTGCGGGCCGCCCTCGGCAATGGCGACGGCCGCAGGGCCCAGCTCGTCGTGGACGGTTTCAGCTGTCACACCCAGCTCGAGCACCTCGGTCCCGAGCTGCTCCTCCGGGCCACGACCATCCCTGCGCTCGTCCGGTCCCGTCAAACCGGTCTCATCGAGCCGAGCTCGGCGTAAGCCACAGGCCCCGGCGAGCCCCGGCGTTGCCTCAACCGCCGCTGCACGACTACAGGCGCAAGAGAGACTTTGCCGCCACCCCCGAACCTGTGGGCCCGAGCGAGGGGCCTGGACCGCACGACGGCGGGGATGCCAAGAGATGGGTCGTCCAGCAACACGCGGCGCGTCGTCTGCACTACGACTTTCGGCTGGAGGCGAACGGCGTACTCGTTTCTTGGGCCGTGCCGAAGGGCCCTTCCTACGACCCGGGCGTGAAGCGATTGGCGGTCAAGGTCGAGGACCACCCGTTCGACTACCGGGACTTCGAGGGGACGATACCCGGCGGCAACTACGGGGCGGGCGCGGTGATCGTCTGGGACGAGGGGACCTATCTCAACCTCACCGCGAGGCGCGGAGAGGTCGTCCCCGTCGCCGACGCGGTGGCCGAGGGGCATGTCTCGGTGTGGCTCCAGGGGTCCAAGCTCGTCGGCGGTTGGACGCTGACGCGTTTCGACGGGGCCAACTGGGTGCTCGTCAAGCGCAAAGATGACCGGGCCGCGCCGACGCGAGACATAACGTCCGAGGAGCCCCGCTCGGTGAAAACCGGTCGTACCCTGGACCAGGTGAGGCAAGGGGCAGCCCACTCCGAGAGGGCCGCCGAGCCCGCGGCCGTGCCCGCTGGCTTCCTGGCGCCCATGCTGGCGCAGCTCGAAGCGGTCGGCCCTGGGGCCGCTTCGGTCGCCCTGCGGGCCGGGGCCGGCGAATGGCTCTGTGAGCCCAAGTTGGATGGGCTGCGCTGCATCGCGGTCCGCAACGGCCCCGAGGTCACGCTGTTCTCCCGGAACAGGCTCTCGTTCAACGCCCGCTTCCCCTCGGTCGTCAAGGCGCTGGCGCGGCTCCCGGCCGACAACTTCGTCATCGACGGGGAGCTGGTCGGCATGGTCGAGGGCCGTCCCGACTTCGGGGCCCTTCAACAGGGCGCCGCACCGGTCCAGTTGTGGGCGTTCGACCTGCCGTGGCTCCTGGGCCGAGATCTTCGCCACCTGCCCATAGAGGACCGAAAGGTACTCCTGGCCAAGACGGTTACCGAGGGCGGAGAACTCAAAGTGGTGCACCCTCTGGAGGGCGACCCCCGGCAGTTGTTCGAGGGGGCCTGCCGAGACCATTGGGAGGGCCTCGTGGCCAAGCGTTCCGGCTCGCGTTACACGGCGGGCCGGTCCTCGGACTGGCGCAAGCTTAAATGCGGTTACCGCCAGGAGCTGGTCGTTGGCGGGTTCACGGCTCCCCGAGGTACCAGGGACGCCTTCGGCGCCCTCCTGCTCGGTTATTGGGAGGCGGGCGAGCTGGTGTACGCGGGCAAAGTTGGCACCGGTTTTGACCGGTCCGAACTGGCCGACCTATTGCGCCGGCTCGAGCAGGTCGAGCGGGCAACATCGCCCTTCCGCCCGAGGACCAAGACGGGGCCGGCCCGCTGGGTCGAGGCGGAACTGGTCGTCGAGGTCGAGTTCAGCAACTGGACCACCGATGGGCGCCTGCGGCACCCTCGCTTCCTCGGTACCAGGCCGGACAAGCCGGCCAGCGAGGTCGTCCGGGAGCGCACGCCCCCAGGCCACGGGGCGGCCCGGGCCCGGTAAGCTCGTCCTCACCGACGGCATTGGCCAGGGCGCCCTTCGGGTCGCGAGGGCCCGCCGCCGAGATCCAGGGGTACCAGGAGGAATGCGCTCTGTCCAATGCCAACGCCAATGCCAACGCCAACGCCAACGCTAAAGAGCAGGGCATCCTGCTTGAGGGGACTGTCGTCGAGTCCCTGAAGAACGCCACCTTCCGGGTAAAGACCGACAACGGCCACGAGGTGTTGGCTCACAACTCGGGCAAGATGCGCATGCACCGCATACGTGTACTGCCCGGCGACAGGGTGCAGGTCGAGATAAGCCCCTACGACCTGAAGCGGGGCCGTATCACCTACCGGTTCAAGTAGGCGCGTCCAGCTTCGTTCGAGCCCACTGGCCCCGGGTTCAAGTCCACTGGCCCCGGGCCACGAGGACCTCTTTCAGTACCGTCGGGCGGTCTGTCATGATGCCGTCGACGCCGAGGTCGAGCACCACTCTCATCTCGTCGGGCTCGTCCACCGTCCAGACGTGCACGGCGACACCGGCCCGGTGGCAGGCGGAGACGAAGCCGGCGTCCAGTATGCGCAGACCATGGCGGCGCACCGGCACCTGAGCCGCAGAGGGCCGGTGGCCCATCGCCAGCCAGGGCACGGTCTTCGCCAACATCAACCGGGCGATGGCCGTGCGCCCGGCCCCAGTGGCCAATCCTGGCCCCAGAGCGGCTCGCACCCGGGCCGTCCGTTGGCCCGAAAAGGCCGCTACCAGCACACGCTCAGCAGCATTGGCGCGCTTGATGGCCTCGACCACCGGGGCGATGGCTTCACGTTTCTTCACATCGATGTTCCAGCGCAGCTCCGGCCATGCCGCGAACATCTCGTCCAGACGGGGCATCGCCCGCCCGTCTCTCAGCGGGACCGCTTGGAGTTGCGCCCAGGTCATCTTGGCCAGCTCGCCCTCCTGGCCTGAGACCCTGTCGATGGTGGGGTCGTGCAGAGCGACGGCAACCCCGTCGCGGGTGGCCCGGATGTCCGTCTCGACGTAGCGGTAGCCGAGGGAAACGGCATGGGCAAAAGCGGCCCATGTATTTTCGGGAGCCTCGGCGGCTCCTCCTCGGTGCGCAAAAGCCAGCGGGGAGGAGGCGCTTAAGAAGCTTGGCACCGGGACCACCGCCTCAAGGTAGCTCGCGCCGGCACCACGGTGCCTTACGGTCCGTTCGGTTGCGGCGCGGGCCTCCTCACCACAAGGGGCTCTGACGGGGGTACGGTTTTGCGGTGACCGGCATTGACCTGGCTTCCGCCCGCCTGGTACCCGCGGGGGATGGCGGGTGGTTGGCACGGCTCCCCGGCGCCGTCGTCTTCGTGCCCCATGACGGCGAAGAGGCCAGGGAGATGATCTCGGCCTGCCTGGCCTGCGACGGGGCCATGGAACTGCTGGGCGGCGTGGGTTCGCGGCTGGCGGACCCGAGGGCAACGCCCTGGCCGCCGTTCGTGCTCGTGGCGGCGCGTGGGCCAGAGCTGGTGGCCGTCGTGCACGGTCCCGTGGAAGTGGTCGTCGAGCGCTCAGGCGACAAGGAGCGTCTCTACGGGGGCGACGAGGTCGGCTCGTGGCTCAACAAAGCCCTCCCGCAGGCTCAGGCCTTGTACGCGGGCGCCGGGGCACGGACCGACGGCCCTGTCGACCTGCGCGAAGGCGTGGTCAGGGCGGCCGGCTTCCTGCTGGTGCCCTGGGGCCAGCCCCCTACCGTGACCGGGGAAGACCGGCCGGTGGAGGACGAGAGCCTGACTGTAGTCGGGCCGTCCAAGCTCGACCGGGCCCCTCTCGACGAGGACGCCACCGTCGTTGAACAGCCCGCTAACAGCGTCAAGGGCCTGGGGACGGCCGCCGGCCCCGAGCGCGAGCCACGCACAACTTACGGGGCGTCCCTGGTACGGGGAGTGTGCTGCCCGCGCATGCACCTGAACGACCCTCGAGCGACGACGTGCCGAGCGTGCGGCCTCCCAATAGCCGCCGGGGCGGCCCACGTGGAGGGTCTCCGGCCGCCTCTGGGCAGGCTCACCTGGGACAACGGGGAGATGGACCCGCTGCCCGGCGCGGTCCTCGTGGGCCGGGAGGTGGGCCTTGACGCCGCCGTGGTGGCGGGGGAGCTGGCGCCCCTCGTGCCCAGCGGCCCGAATGACAGCATGTCGCGTGTCCATGCCGAGCTACGTCCCTCGGGCTGGGACGTCGTGGTTATCGACCGCGCCTCCACCAATGGCACTTTCGTCTGGGACGAGGCGAGCAGGGCCTGGCAGCGGCTTACACCCGGCGAAGCGCACGTGGTGCGACCGGGGGCGGTGCTCGCCTTTGGGGAGCGCACGGCGACCTTCGAGCCCACGGACATGCCCGCGGCATAAGCGGGCCGCCTCCGCCGGTCAAGGCTCCCCGGTCCCCGTTGCCCAGCCGCCCGAGGCTTGCGTCATGCTGAAGCTTGTCTGAATTGGGTCGTGAGCGGCGCCACAAAAGTCCTAGGGTGCTGGTATGGCTGACAGGGCGCGCTTCGCCGACCAGGCGATGCAGTACATGGGCTCGTTGTACAGCGCCGCCCTGAGGATGACCCGTAACCCCTCCGACGCCGAGGACCTGGTCCAGGAGACCTACCTGAAGGCCTACCGGGCCTTCGCCACGTTCCAGGAGGGCACCAACCTCAAGTCGTGGCTCTACAAGATCTTGACCAATACGTTCATCAACAGCTACCGGGCGAAGCGCCGGCGACCGGCCGAGACAGAGCTCGATGATGTGGAAGACCTCTACCTTTACCGCCGCTTGGGAGGCAACCAGGCGACGGCGCTGGGGCGTAGCGCCGAGGACCTGGTGCTGGACCGGTTCACGGAGTCGGATGTCAAAACAGCCGTCGAGTCCCTCCCGGAGGCGTTCCGTCTAGCCGTCCTGCTGGCCGATGTCGAAGGCTTTTCGTACAAGGAAATCGCGGAAATCCTCGAAGTGCCGATCGGCACAGTCATGAGCCGTTTGCACCGGGGAAGAAGAGCGCTCGAAAAAGCGTTAGCTACGTTTGCCGGGGAGAGGCGCTTGACCGCCCCGGCCGATGTCCCGACTTAGGTGCACGAGGCACAACCAGCGAGAGGGTTATGGAAAGCGATCAACCGCAAAGCGCTGAATGGTCGTCGTTGCCCGACAGGCGTCTGGTTTATGAGCCCTGTCAGGAGGCCCTTGCCACCCTTTACACCTTCTTGGACGGAGAGCTCACGCCCGAACGGCGCGACACGATACGCCACCATCTCGACGAGTGCGCTCCTTGCTTCGAGGCGTTCGGCTTCGAGGCCGAACTGAAGGCGCTGGTCGCACGCAAGTGCCGTGACGAGGTACCGGCCCCGTTGCGCCGCCGGGTGGCCGAAGCGTTGAGGGCCGAGGACGTGCCTTCTTGAATATGACCTCGCGCTTTGGGGTAGATCGCTTTGCGTCCGGGAAGGAACCGTACTCAGCCAACGTAAGTAGGAGCGATGAGCGAACGATCACTTGGAGGTCACATGCTGAGCGGCGGCGAGAGGCCGTCCAAGGCATTCGGAGAGGACCGTGTGTGCCGCCAGGCCGGTTGCACCACCAAGCTCTCGATGTACAACAATGGGAAATACTGCTTTCAGCACGAACCGATGGCTGTGCCCCGTACCCGGGGCAAGAAGATCGCCTGAGCAGGGACGCCGCCCCGGCGCTGTCCCTCTCGGCCCTCGGCCGGAAGTGACCCATCGGGAGCAGCAAGGCGCTGACCAGGCGGGGGCGAGCGACAACGTTGCCGGTGCCGGCCCGGCTGAACCGATCTCGTGGGAGTTGGCGCAACGGGTCGCCACCCGGATAGCCGCCCGCCAGGACTATCTCCCGCTCGGGCGCTTGACCGTGCTCGAAGAGGACTTCGCCGAGCTCACGGAGCAAGCCGAGGTCCTGGTCGAGCAGGCGACCGGGCTGCGTTCGCTGGCCGGCCCGGCGCGTGCCCGTGTGACGGACCGGCCAGGCTGGGTGAGCGCCAACGTGGCGTCGTTCCAGCGGCTGCTGCGCCCCCTGGCGCAGAAACTGGAGGCCGCCCTGGCCAAGCCGGCCCCGATGCTCGGCCCTGTCGCCATGAAAGTCCCCGCCCAGGTCAGTCGCAACATCAGCGGCATGCAGCTCGGTTTGTTACTGGGCTGGATGTCGACGCGGGTCTTGGGCCAGTACGACCAACTTCTCATCGAAGACGAGCGGCCCGAGGACCAGGACATCGTCTACTACGTGGGCCACAACATCATCGAGTTGGAAGACCGGTACGGCTTCCAACCGCGCCAGTTCCGTCTGTGGATCGCCCTACATGAGGTGACGCACCGGGCGCAGTTCACGGGCGTTCCCTGGCTACGGCCCCATTTCCTGACTTTGGTGAACACTCTGGTCGAAGGTGTCGACCCTGACCCCAAACGGCTCCTCGAAGCCTTGAAAAGGGCGGCGCTGCAGGCGCGCGAGGGGCATAACCCTCTTGACGAGGGAGGGCTGGTGGCCCTGCTGGCCTCGCCCGAGCAACGCCAAGCGCTCGACCAGATCGGCGGCCTCATGAGCTTGTTGGAAGGCCACGGGGACATGGTCATGAACCGGGCCGCGGAGGGCCACGCCGTCCAGGCGTCTCGTTTCGCCAGCGTCCTACAGCAGCGCCGGCAACGCAGCGGCGCGGCCAAGGTAGTGAGTTCCCTCGTCGGCCTCGACGCCAAGCTCAAGCAGTACGAACAGGGGGAGCGCTTCATTGAGGCGGTGGAGCGCGCCGGCGGCCCGGACCTGTTCCAGCGGGTATGGGACGGCCCCGAGTGGTTGCCGACCCTGGCCGAGATCCGCCAGCCCGGGGATTGGATATCTAGAGCCGAGGGGCTGGGGCGCACGGCCTGACCGTTGGGGCCGGGCCGTTTCGGCCTCGTCTCCGGGTGCTGCCCAGCGCCGTAAAGTGGCTAACTCGTGGCCCCCCTGACTTGGCCCCCTCAGACGGCGGCCCTGCTCCGTCGCTGTTCGTTCCCCCCGGCGGGCCGATCAGTGGTGTGCGCGGTGTCGGGCGGAGCCGACTCCTTGGCCATGTTGGCCCTAGCCGTGGCGGCCGGCTGCGAGAGCTTGGCCGTACACGTCGATCACGGGCTCAGGCTGACAAGTGGCGATGACGCCGTGGTGGTCCGGGCGGCGGCACAGGCGCTGGGCGCAAGGTGCCAGACGGTGGCGGTGACGGTGCCGGCCGGGCCCGACCTGGAAGCGCGTGCCCGGGCCGCCCGCTATGGAGCCCTGCCCGAGGGGGTCATGGTGGGCCACACCGCTGACGACCAGGCCGAGACGGTGCTGCTGAACCTGCTGCGGGGAGCCGGATTGGACGGCCTCAGCGGTATGCGGGCCAGCGGCGCCGGACGTCGGGCCGTGTCGCGGCCCATCATCGACCTCAGAAGGGCGGAGACGTCTGCCTTCGTTGCCGCCTTGGGCTTGGCCGCGGTGACCGACCCCTCCAACTCCGAGCTGCGCTTTCGGCGCAACCGGGTGCGGCTCGAGCTCCTGCCGCTTCTGGCCGACATCGCTCAGCGCGACCCAGTGCCCCTGCTGGTCCGAACGGCGCGGGCCTTGGCCGAGGACGCCGAACTGCTTGACGCCCTGGCCTCGGGGCTCGACGCCACGGACACGGCGGCGCTGCGGGCCGTGCCCAAACCGCTGGCGAAGCGGGCGCTGCGAGCTTGGTTGCGCGGGGGAGAAGGCCCCGAGCACCACCCTCCTTCGGAGGCCGAGCTCGACCGCACCTGGACGGTAGTGGCCGGGGAGATGATCGCCTGCGAGCTCGCCGGCGGCCGGCGGGTGAGCCGTTCCGGGGGCCGCCTCCGGGTCAGCTCCAAGGCCCCGGCTCTTGAGGTATAGCTTTGGCAGGACCATGACATTGACGACTGATGACCCCAACCTCGGTCCCATAGTCGTCTCAGAAGAGGCGATCCGGGACAGGACCAAGGAGCTCGGGGCCCGCATAACTGTTGACTATGCGGCACGGCCGCCACTTCTCGTAGGTGTCCTCAAGGGCGCGTTCGTTTTTATGAGCGACCTGGCCCGGGCCATCGACCTGCCCGTCGAGTTCGACTTCATGGCTGTGGCCTCCTATGGGAGCAGCACCCGCACAAGCGGGGTGGTGCGCATCGTGAAGGACCTAGACAGCGATCTCACCGGGCGTCACGTACTGGTCGTGGAGGACATCGTGGACTCGGGCCTCACACTGGCCTTCCTCTTGCGCAACCTAGCGGCGCGCCACCCGGCCAGCCTGGCTGTTTGCGCGCTGCTCGTCAAGGAGCTCGAGCCCTCGGTGGACGAGCTGGCGTACGTGGGCTTTCGCATCCCGAGGGACTTCGTGGTCGGCTACGGGCTCGACATCGCCGAGCGCTACCGCAACCTCAATTGCGTGCGCCGTTACGACGGCCCGATGTCGCCGGCCTGAACGAGTGTAAGAACGTGCCTGAACGAGTAAGAACGTGCCGGTAGACCTGAAACGGATCGAAGCCGCGGTCGTCGAAATACTGGCGGCTGTGGGCGAGCGGCCCGACCGCGACGGGCTACGGGCCACGCCGGCCCGGGTGGCGCGCATGTACGCCGAGATCTTCTCCGGCCTCAACGAGGACCCGGGCGAGTACTTGACGGCTACGTTCGAGGCCGATCACGACGAGCTCGTCTTGGTACGGGACATCGCCCTCTACAGCGTGTGCGAGCACCACCTTCTGCCCTGGTTCGGGCGGGCCCACGTGGCTTACATCCCCGGCCGGGACGGCCGCGTCACGGGGTTGTCAAAAATCGTCCGCCTCGTGGACGGTTTCGCCAAGCGGCCCCAGGTGCAGGAGAGGTTGACCTCCCAGGTCGCTGACACCCTGGTCCGGGTGCTGGAGCCTCAGGGCGTGCTCGTCGTCGTGGAGGCCGAGCACCTTTGTATGTCGATGCGGGGAGTCCAGAGGCCGGGGACCACGACGGTGACCTCGGCGGTGCGGGGGCACTTCCTGACCAGCCCGGCAGCCCGAGCCGAGGTGCTCGGCTTCATCCAGAGGCCCGCCCTGCACTGACTCATTAGTGCACGGCGCTCGTTAGTGCATGGTGCTCATTAGTGCACGGCGCTCATTAGTGCACGGCGCTCGTTAGTGCATGGTGCTCGTTAGTGCATGGCGGCGTGAGTGATGCTTAGGGCGCCTCCGACCAGTACCAGGACGCTCCCGATGCGGTACAGCCACTGGCCGATCTCCTCGTACAGCTCGGGCTCCATCAGCTGACCGGGGCCGAAGAACCGCCGACGCCAGCGCGCGCCGACCCCTGCGAACAGGCAGACGGCCCCGTAGCCGCACACCTGCGCCCCCACGTTGGCGTGGATGTACCCGAGGGCCCACCAAGTGGTGTAGCCGAGGCTGGCCATCTTGAGCACCGCCCACAGCCGAGTCCAGGGGAGCCAGCGCTGGCGCCGCTGCCAGGCCGGGACTGTCGTCGGGGCCCCCGGCGGCGCCGGGGCCTCTGCCGTGCCGGACGCCGTCGCCGTCCCCGCGTTTTTTCTTTCTACCGCCCACCAGCTCTCCGCGCTCAAGTCGGGTGGCGCTGAGGCACCGACGGGCGTGCCGGTCACCTGCGGTCCGTTGGCTGCGGGCACTTCAACAAGGTCGTCAAACCGGTCCCGGGCCTTGAGCGTGTGGGCGCCGCCGGCGCTTGCCGCCGCCGGCGGACCTATAAGCTGACCAACTGCCATGGGGCTTGTGATGGGCGTACTCAACGTGACGCCTGATTCGTTTTACGACGGCGGGTGCTGGCAAGAGGTCGCAACTGCCGTCGAAAGAGGCTGCGCGATGGCCCGGGACGGGGCCGACGTCATCGACGTCGGAGGCGAGTCGACCAGGCCGGGGGCGTCGCCGGTGGACGAGAAAGAGGAAATGCGCCGGGTGCTGCCTGTGGTCCGGGAGCTGGCCTCCCGGCTCTCGGGGGGCGCCCGTATTTCTGTCGACACCACCAAGCCGGCAGTGGCCGAGGCGGCGCTGGAGGCCGGGGCGACGATCCTCAACGATGTTTCGGCGTGCCTGTGGCCCACGGCGGCCCAGGGCGGGGCCGGCTGGGTGGCCATGCACATGCGGGGCCGGCCCTCGGACATGATGACCCTGACCGGGTACCAAGACGTCGTGGCCGAGGTCAAGACGTTCCTGGTCGACCGGGCCGAGAGGGCGGCAGAGGCAGGCGTGACCGAAATCTGGGTGGACCCCGGGATCGGCTTTGCCAAGACAGCCGCCCAAAACTTGAGGGTACTGGCCCATCTCGACGACATCGTGGCCACCGGGTGGCCCGTGGCGGTTGGCATCTCCCGCAAGCGCTTCACAGGAGTGGTCGCGGGCGGGAGCGAGGCCGACCCTGCTCCCGCGTCTGAGCGCCTGGAAGCCTCTCTGGCCGGTGCCGTCTGGGCGATGCGCTGCGGGGTGGCGATGGTGCGCGTCCACGATGTCAAAGCGACCGCCGATGCGGCGAAGCTCGTCGGTGCCCGATGAGAGGGCGGCGGGATATGAGCCCAACATGAGAGGCAAATGGGCGGCCGGGATAAAGCCACGGTTTTTCACATGGGTGATAAAAGACAAGCTCGCTATTTGCGAGCGCCCCGGGGGGTACGCCCGTAACCACCGCAAGGTGCGCCGGCGCGAAGAGATCCTGTGGCTGAAATGTCAGGGGTTCACCCGTGTCATTTCTCTGCTGGCTTCACCTCACAACCTCCATGCCTACGACGAAGAGAGCCTGGCGTGGTCCCATATCCCCTTCGCCGCCAACGACGACCCTGCCCTGGTCCTGCCCGACCTGTACGAACAACTGCGCTCATGGATCCGCGACGGCGAGCGTGTGGTGCTTCACCAGGAAGAGGTCAGCGACAGGCTCATGGGCGTGGTGGCCGGGTACGTCCACTGGAGCGGGCTGATCCAGCAGGGCGCGCAAGCGGTGGCGATCGTCGAACGCCTCTTCGGGCGCCAGATGGGGCCTGAAGGGCGCGAGCTCGTGGCCCTAGTGCCGGAGCTGCCCAAGCCCGGCCCGGTGGCCCGCGCCGCGGGTGCTTGAGCCTGAGAGGCCCCATTCCGAGGGCCCGTCCCACTTCGGGCCGGGACCGGACGGGACCACGCTGGGACCGGACCGGATCCTCTTGCAAGGCCTCAGGTTTATGGGGACGCACGGAGCCCTTCCCGAAGAGGCCCGGCGCCCCCAGCCGTTCGAGGTCGACCTCGAGCTCCTGGTAGACCTCCGGCCGGCGGGCCGGACAGACGAGCTCGCCGCCACCGTCGACTATGTCGAGCTGTGCGAAGCGGCGCGTGCTGTCATCGAAGGCCCACACGCCCTCCTGCTCGAGCACCTGGCCGAACAGGTGGCCGAGCGAGCTCTGGCCGTCGCCCACGGCCGGGCCCTGGGCGTCGTGGTCACCGTCCGCAAACTTCGGCCGCCCGTCCCGGTCGAACTGGCGACGGCCGCCGTGCGCGTCCACCGCCCGTGAGCGACGGCCCCCGGCGCGCTTTCGTGGCGCTCGGCTCGAACCTCGGCGACCGGTGGGCCCTGCTTCGTGGCGGCTTGGCCCTGCTGCCGGACGTGATGGCGGTCTCGCCCGTCTACGAGACGGCCCCCGTGGGCGGCCCTGCCGGGCAGGGCCCGTACCTCAACCTCGTGGCCGAGCTCAGGACGGCCGCCACGCCCCGCGAACTGCTCGGCGCAGCCCAGCGGGCGGAGGTGGCGGCGGACCGTACGAGGAAAGAGCGCTGGGGCCCGCGCACTCTTGACGTGGACATCTTGCTCGTGGGCGACCTCGTCGTAGAGGAGCCCGACCTGCAGGTGCCCCACCCGAGGATGTGGGAACGGGGCTTCGTCCTGGTGCCCCTGGCCGATCTCGCGCCCGAACTGACGGCCGGCCGGCTCACCGGGGGCATCAGGGCCGGCGTTGTCCGGGCCGGTACCATCTCTGCGGAGTGATACTGACCGACAGCCCCGACGAGCTGCGTGCCTTCCTCGGACAAGCGCGTCGGGCGGGCAGGTCGGTCGGCCTCCACCCCACGATGGGTTCCCTGCACGGTGGCCACCGCACAATTATCCGCAGGGCGGCGGCAGAGACCGATGTGGTCGTCGTGAGCATCTTTGTCAATCCCTTGCAGTTCGGGCCGGGCGAGGATTTTGACGCCTATCCGAGGGACCTCGAGCGGGATCGCGCCCAGGCCGAGGAGGCGGGCGCCGATGTCGTGTTCGCCCCGTCTACTGCGGCGATGTTCCCCGAGGAGCCGCAGGTGACAGTGAGGGTCAACCGGCTGGCCGACATCCTGGAAGGTGCGCACAGACCGGGGCACTTCGACGGCGTGGCCACGATCGTCACCAAGCTGCTGGCTCTGGCCGGGCCTTGTCACGCCTATTTCGGTGAGAAGGACTACCAGCAGTTGGTCGTCGTGCGCCACCTGGTGGACGACCTGTCGCTCCCGGCCGTAGTCGTGGGCTGCCCCACCGTGCGCGAGCCGGACGGGCTGGCGCTGTCGAGCCGCAACGCTTACCTGAGCGCCACCGAAAGGTCGGCCGCCACGGTGCTCTACCACTCTTTGTTGGCGGGTAAGCGCGCCGTGGAAGAGCAGGGGGTGAGCGACGTGGCCGAGGTCCGCGCCGCTATGACGGCGGTGGCCCAACGAGAGGACCTCTTCGACCTGGACTACGCGGAAGTGGTCGACCCCGGCACCCTCTCGGTGCCACCCGAAGTGGGGGCGGAAGTCCGTCTCCTCATTGCCGGGCGCACGGGCAAAGCGCGGCTCCTTGACAATTTGGCCGCCAACCGGCAAGGGGACTGAACGGGTGCTGCTGGCCATCGACGTTGGCAACACCCAGATCGTTGTCGGCCTGTTCGCCGATAACGACGGCGTGGGCACCGGTGACCTTGTCCACCACTGGCGGGTTGCCACCCACCCCCAGTACACGGCGGACGAGTTCGCGCTCCAGCTGTCCCAGTTGCTGGCACTTGACGACCTGGATTTCTCGAGCGTGACCGGGACGGTGGTGGCGTGCGTGGTGCCGCCGGTCCAGGCCGCCCTCAGGCAGATGACCGCCCGGCGCCTGAACGTCCCCACGGTCATCGTCGAGCCGGGCGTCCGCACCGGGATGCCCGTGCTGGTCGACAACCCCAAGGAGGTCGGCGCCGACCGGATAGCCGATGCGGTGGCGGCCTTCGAGCGCTACGGAGGCCCGACGATCGTGGTCGACTTCGGGACGGCCACCAACTTTGAGGTTATTTCGGCTAAAGGCGAGTACCTCGGGGGCGTACTGTTCCCTGGGATGGAGCTGTCCCTCAACGCCCTGACCACGAAGGCGGCTTTGCTCCCCCGGGTCGACATGGTCCTGCCCCGTAGCATCCTGGGCAAAAACACCGTCGAGTCGCTGCAGTCAGGACTCATCTTTGGCTTCGGGGCCCTCGTCGACGGACTGTGCGCGCAGCTCAAAGCCGAGGTCGGCGCCGCCACCGTCGTGGCCACGGGCGGTTTGGCCCCTCTCGTGCTTTCCGTGAGCAAGGCCGTCGACTACCACGAGCCCTGGCTCACGCTCTATGGCCTGCGGACCATCTACCAGCGGAACCGCGGCGATGGCTGAGGATTTTCCGTACCGGTTCGAGCCGACGGCGGCCGCGGCCGAGTTGCAGGAACGTTTCGCTGGCCTGGTCCCGGGGGAGGCGTCGGGGCAGGTGGAGACGGTGGCCGGCCGGGTCACCCTGCGGCGGGAAATGGGGAAGTTGACATTCGCCACGCTCAGCGATTGGACCGGGAACGTCCAGTTGTTCGCCGGGGCCGAGTGGACATCGCGGTTCGCTCAGCTGAACAGGCTTTCGCTCGGTGATTGGGTCGGTGCCACGGGCGAAGTGGTCCGCACGCGCACAGGCGAGCTGTCGGTACGTGTCGCGGACTGGTCCCTTCTAGCCGAGGCCCGCCGTTCCTTCGGTGACAAATGGCGGGGGATCACCGACGTCGAGACCCGGTACCGCCAGCGCTACGCCGACATGTGGGCCAACCCCGCGTCCCGCCAGGTCCTGCTCTCGCGTAGCCGCACCGTGTCGTCCATGCGCCGCTTCCTGGAGGCGAGGGGTTTTGTCGAAGTGGAGACGCCGGTCTTTCACCCCGTCCCGGGCGGCGCTACAGCCAAGCCTTTCGTCACTCACCACAACGCCTTGGACATGGACCTGTACTTGCGGATCGCTCTCGAGCTCCACCTCAAGCGCCTGGTCGTCGGAGGCATGGAGCGCGTGTTCGAGATCGGGCGGGTATTTCGTAATGAGGGGCTTTCCCCGCGGCACAACCCTGAGTTCACCATGCTCGAGCTGTACCAGGCCTACGCCGACTACAACGACATGATGGACCTGACCGAGGCGCTGGTGGCGCATGTGGCCGAAGAGGTCACGGGGACTACGCAGCTCACATACGGTGGCCGGCCTCTCGACCTGTCCCCTCCCTGGAGGAGAGAGACGATGCTGGCCTTGGTGGCCGAACAGACGGGCGTCGAGGTGGGGCTGGAAATGCCTGTCACCGAGCTCCGAGCGCGGGCTGCCGAGCTGGAGGTGCCCATCGAGGCGGACTGGGGCAAGGGCAAGGTCATCCTCGAAATCTATGAGAAGACCACGGAGCCCAACCTCTGGGGGCCGGTCTTCGTCATGGACTACCCAAAGGAGGTTTCGCCCCTGGCTCGTGACCATCGCCGTAGCCCAGGGATGGTCGAGCGTTTCGAGCCCGTGGTGGCGGGAAGGGAGCTCGGTAATGCGTTTTCAGAGCTCACCGACCCCGAAGAGCAGCGGCGGAACTTTGCCGCCCAAGCCTCGGCCCGGGCGGCGGGCGACGACGAAGCCATGCCCGTGGACGCGGACTACATACGAGCCCTCGAGTACGGCCTGCCGCCCACCGGGGGCCTCGGGATCGGCGTGGACCGGCTGGTGATGTTGCTCAGCGGCGCTGAGGCCATCCGGGACGTAATAGCCTTTCCGACTTTACGCCCGGAAGCCGATTGAGCCCGAACGGCGCCCTGGTCAGCCGGCGCGTACGGCGAGGTCGTCGAGGAGGCGGTGCGCCAGCCCGGCCAGCGTCTCTCTGACTGCAGGCACCGCCCTGCTGGCCCCGTTGCTGGCCAAAGAGGTGCCGGCGGGGCTAGACGGGGCGGGCATAGAGGCCAGTGCCGCCGCCGCCCGGTCCGCCCAACGCCGCCCTTCGCCGATGGCGCCGCTAACGGCGTCCGAGGCGAGGATGATGGCGCGGGCCTTTTCGACCTCGGGGCCGTCGAGCGGCCGCCCCAGCAGGCCGGCGAGCTCAGGCCCGCTATCTAGGTCGGCGAGGGCCCTGATCACCGGGAGCGTGTAGGTCCCTTCCAACATGTCATGACCGGCGGGCTTGCCGAGCTCCTCTTCTGTACAGACGAGGTCGCGGATGTCGTCCCAGATCTGGAAAGCCATCCCGAACGCGTGCCCGAAATCGTCCAGCGCCTCGACCTCGCCCGGGCTGGCGTCGGCCATCAGGGCCCCGATCCGGGTGGAGGCGGCCATGAGGGAAGCCGTCTTCCGGGAGATGGCGTCCAGGTACGCAGTCTCGGGCCGGGACGTCGATAACACGTACCGGAGCTGGGTGAGCTCGCCCTGGCACAACCTCCCGATGGTCCTGGCCAGGACGCTCACGACCTCCGTGCCGAGCTCGGCCGCTATCTCCGAGGCCCGGGCCAGCAGGAAGTCACCGGCCAGGATGGCCACCAAGTTGCCCCAGCGGGCGTTGGCGCTCTGCACCCCTCGTCGAGAGCTGGCTTCGTCGATTACATCGTCGTGGTACAGCGAGCCCATGTGGACCAGCTCGACGGCAACGGCGCCCTTGACGACAGGCTCACCCGCAACGGCGCCTGTAGCCGCGGCGGCAGCGACCAACAAGGCTGGTCGGAGCCGTTTGCCGCCGGCGTCCACCAGGTGGGAAGCCACTTCGGACAGAAGGGGATCGGGGGACAGGACCGCCCGGCGCAACTCCGCTTCGACCCGGGCCAGGCTTTCGTCGAGCCCGGGAAGGTAGAGGAGCTCCCAGACGTTCATTACAAGACGATATGCCAACGTCGGGCTCAAGTACGAACCGGACTGTGGGCCGTGGGCCTCGACTGGGTGGCGCTCACGCCGATGACACAGGCTATAGGTACACTGGAGAGCGCAAGAGCCCGAAAGAAAGGGTACGGATGACTTGCATGAAGAGCTGCGCAATCACCGAGCGGAGTGGCACCAGGTTGCCCCAGGTGTTGGTCTGCTTGAGTGTTGAGGAGGGTGTCAGCATTGTTTGAGCGCTTTACCGACCGAGCCCGACGAGTGCTGGTGCTGGCCCAAGAAGAGGCGCGCCTGCTCAACCACAACTTCATCGGGACCGAGCACATCCTGCTCGGTTTGATCCACGAGGGTGAGGGTGTGGCGGCCAAGGCGCTGGAGTCCCTCGGCATAAGCCTGGAGGCGGTACGCGAGAAGGTCGAAGAGACGATCGGGCCGGCCGGGACGTCGACCACGGGGTCTCCGCCGTTCACGCCCCGGGCGAAGAAGGTCCTCGAGCTTTCCCTGCGGGAGGCCCTTCAGCTTGGGCACAACTACATCGGTACCGAGCACATGCTCCTCGGCCTTGTCCGCGAGGGCGAGGGCGTCGCTGCTCAGGTCCTCGTCAGCCTGGGCGCCGACCTGTCCCGCGTGCGCCAGCAGGTCATCCAGCTGCTCTCCGGCTACCAGGCCGCCGGTCCCGAGAAGACGGCGGCCGGTGCCGCCCCGAGCTCGGCCGATGTCCCCGCCGGCAGCCCCGTGCTGGACCAGTTCGGGCGCAACCTGACCCAGCTGGCCCGCGAGCACAAGCTCGACCCGGTCATCGGGCGCGAGCGCGAGATCGAGCGGGTCATGCAGGTGTTGTCCCGGCGGACCAAGAACAACCCTGTCCTCATCGGCGAACCGGGCGTGGGCAAAACGGCCATCGTCGAGGGCCTTTCCCAGCGCATTGTGGCCGGTGACGTGCCCGAGACCTTACGGGGCAAGCAGCTCTACACCTTGGACCTCGGCGCCCTGGTGGCCGGGTCCCGCTACCGGGGCGATTTCGAGGAGCGCCTGAAGAAGGTGCTGAAGGAGATACGGACTCGGGGAGACATCGTCCTGTTCATCGACGAGCTGCACACGCTGGTCGGAGCGGGCGCGGCCGAGGGTGCCATCGACGCCGCCTCCATCCTGAAGCCCATGCTGGCCCGGGGCGAGCTGCAGACGATCGGGGCCACGACCCTGGACGAGTACCGCAAGCACTTGGAGAAGGACACGGCCCTGGCCCGCCGCTTCCAGCCGGTCAAGGTGGAAGAGCCGACTCTGGCCCACACCATCGAGATCCTGAAGGGCCTACGGGACCAGTACGAAAATTTCCACAGTGTCACCATCACCGACCAGGCCCTGGTAAGCGCGGCCAACCTGGCCGACCGCTACATCGCCGACCGGTTCCTGCCGGACAAGGCCATCGACCTGATCGACGAAGCTGGGGCCCGGCTGCGTATCCGGCGCATGTCCACCCCGCCCGATTACAAGGCCATCGAAGAAGAGATCGCCGAGGTTCGCAAGG
>Ga0181517_10000642_pt1 | contig 45498 bp, 42 predicted proteins | sample PEATcosm2014_Bin_31_FD_119748 | JGI IMG/M metagenome (GOLD analysis project Ga0181517, IMG submission 119748) | Peatland microbial communities from MTU Mesocosm Facility, Houghton, MI, USA - PEATcosm2014_Bin01_30_metaG | ecosystem: Environmental > Terrestrial > Soil > Wetlands > Peat | place... | reverse complement strand
CTTGAGCGCCGCGACCATTGCCGAACAGATTGGACAGTTCGCTGAGGCGCACCGCGTGAGCAGAGCAATGGTCGCGTACAAACTCTACCGTACCAGCATGATCGGCAAGACCACCTGGGCCATCCTGGATGATCGCTTCAGGCAGGAATGGCTGCAGTACAAGCAGCAGCAGGCGGAGAAGGCCAAGAAGGCAGAAGGCGCGCCAAACTACTACGTTGTGCGTCGGCACCGCATGGGCGCCGCGCTGCTCGGGCTCGTGCGCCGCTCGCTGGACGAAGGAACGATCACCTACACCAAAGCAGGCACGGTGCTTGGCGTGAAGCCGCGGAATGTGGAGCCACTCCTCTCGATTCGAGGTGGGCGCTAAACACGGTGTTCCTCTTCGATGCGAACGTCCTCATTACCGCGAGCAACCTGTACTACCCACTCGACCAAATACCTGAGTTCTGGGAGTGGATCGACTACCAAGCAACAAACGGTCACGTTAAGCTCCCCTTCGAGATCATCAACGAGGTACTTGCTGGCCGGAAGAACGACGATCCACTCCTTGACTGGATGACCGACCACAAAGACCCACTCACGCTCAAAGAGAAAGTCGACCCGGCCCTCGCCAACAAGGTTGTGGTCGAAGGGTACGCTCCAGACCTCGCAGATGACGAGCTTATTGAGATCGGTCAAGACCCTTTTCTCATAGCCTACGCCCTCGCAAAGCCAATCGAGCGTTGCGTCGTCACAGTTGAAGTCAGCTCACCAGGCAAGAAGCGCCAAAACCGAAAAATACCGGACGTGTGCCAACAATTCGGCGTCCAATGCCAGAATCCCTTCCAGGCATATCGTGCCCTCGGCTTCAAGACGGGATGGAAGCAGCAGTCCTAAAGCCCTGCGCGAGCTGCAATACCCGCCGTGTCGACGAGGAGGGGTGGTATAGTCGCCGCAATTCGCGAACGAGTTGCGGACCGCTGCAGCGGCCCTCGTCACGAATGCAACCCTCGTTTGCCGCGATAGTGACTTCCGCGCAATCCGACGTTTGGCGCTGGTCACTTATTCCCCACAAGTTGGCATTGCGACTGGAATGACCAACTCGATCCGCGAAGCCAGACGCGTTTACGGAGCCATAAAGCCGCAAAACCTGACGAACCACGAGGAACCTATCTACCGTACCGATTTCCGCACGCAATAGAGACGGAGGCCTTGGCGCGTACGGATGAACTACAATCTCAAGCGTATGCTGCTCTTGCAGGCTGTGCAGTCCATTCCGACAATCCGTGTCACCGTCCAGGCTCCGCCCGGTATGCCGTTCTGGGAGACAACGATCATCTCTGCGCTTGTCGGGACGTTCTTCGGAATCGCAACCAGCATCGGGATGGAATTTGTGAAACCGGCGATCTCGAACCGGCTGCTGAAGAAAACCGTCCTAAATCAACTCGACACGGAGTTTCGGGAAAATTACGCGGCGCTCCTTGACGCCGGAGACATCATCAGCCAATACGCCGAGGCGGATGACGATCTCCGGCAGGACATCGAAAAGGTGATACGGGAGATTGGGGCCACCGCCATGACTACCGAGCGATTCACATACTATCGTGACAAGGAAAAGGCTACATTCTATGATGCAGATGAAGGCTACCGACTGGCAAAGTTCTATCTGCTGGTCGAGCGTGGCTTCAAGGCTTTTCCAAATAACGATCTCCTGTCTTTGGCGCTGACATTCGGAAGAGAGCATGCGCGCCTGAGAGGTATGGACAATATAGAACCGCTCCGGATGTTTAGTAATACTTTGAGTGCCATCAGGTAGGCAGAGAAGTTTCTCACGCTCCACATGATCCCGACGTCCGCTTGTGGAATATCACTTCCGGTAAAACCCCACCCCCGGAAGCCGGCTTCTTGCCGCAATACAACGCGTTACGTCGCTTGGACGTACTTGTATACCCCTACCGGCGAAGCCGCAGCTTAACCCGTCGCAATAAGCCCCTTACGCCTTCGGCAGCGCGCCCAGCCACTTCAACTGTTCCTGCACCTGGTCGTGCAGGCGGTAGACGCGCTTCACGCTCTCCGGTTTGGGGCCGCGCACGTCGATCTTTTCGAGATCGTATTGGCCCATCCCGAGCTGCGCGGCGTATTGCAGGTAGCCCACGGCGTAGGCCGGAACTCCCATAGTCTCCAGACCCACGCGATCGGCGGCCAGGAAATCCGTGGAGGCGATGGCAATGCGCGAAGGTACCGGCGTGCCGTCCGAAGGTCCGTTGCCTTCCATGCCTTCGAACCCGTCCACCAGCGCCAGGCCCCATTGCGGCCGCTCGCGCACGATGCTGATGGCCATGTTGTAATTCATCTGGTGCGGTCCGGCATGATACTTCCGCTTATCGTGCCAGGCGGTCTCGTTGGGCGCGCTGTGCAGCGGCGTGCCAATCACCATGTTCTTCACCGAAAGCGTGGCAACCACGGCATTGTGCGCCTTCAGCATGGCCGAAGAGACGATGAAAGCTTCCGGGTCCACCAGCCGCGCCGCCAGCCGTATGGGGATCGGCCGGACGTTCTCATCCACGATCGAGAACATCACGTACTTGCCCTCGCGGTTCAGGTCCACCAGCTCGATCTGCTTGTACTCCTGCTTCACGCGGTCGTAGTGGTTGTGCTCGAAGCCTTCCATGGTGTCGCGCGCGGAGGCCTCGGCGATCGTAATCGGGCCTTTGAAGCGCGGCGCCAGGTAGTCCATGATGCCCAGCAGGGCGTCGGCATGGGTCCCCGCCAGGGGAATCGCGGGATTCACGAGGTTAGGCTTGATCACGACCCGCTTCTTCGTTAGGAGTATGGGCCTGATCTGTTCGTCGATAGCCAGGAGCGCTTCGGTTACGTTCTTGCGCCGCTGGTCTCCCTGTACCAGGGATACCGTCGCGCGCTTAGCGTAGGGGTAGATGCTCGGGGCCGGCACGGCCGGCGGATACTGCTGCTCGGCGAAAAGCCCCCTTCCCGTGGTGGCGACCAAGGCGCCCGCCCCGGCCAAATGGAAAAAGTTCCGTCGCGAAAAGCCGCTCATAGTTCACCCTCTCAACCGTGGAATGCCGCACTCTATTTTATGCGATTGCGGGATTAATCACCACTCCGCTACCGAGCCATCTTCATGAAACGCGCGCGCCATTGGACGTGTACCGCCAAAGGGCAGCTTCGCCAGGCTGGCTTCGCTCAGCTCGAATCCCAGGCCCGGCCGGTCGCGCAGCGGGAAGCGGCCATCCACCATGCGCATGGCGGGGAAGCCGAACCACTCCTCCCAGATCTTGTCCTGCGCCGAGGGCTCGACGTAGCCGCAGATCTCCTGCACCAGGAAGTTGGGCAGCGCGGCATCCACATGCAGCGTGGCCAGGCCGCCGATGGGCCCCTCGCAGGCGTGCGGCGCCATGGAGACTCCCGAAATGCCGGCCAGCGATCCGGCCTTCCACAAGCCGGTGATGCCGCCCACGTGGTTGATGTCGGTTTGCAGAATATCGATGGCCCCCATTTCGATCAGCTCGCGGACGCCGTAAGAAGCCACCAGACGCTCGCCGGTGGCGATGGGCGTGGTCGAATGCCGCGCGATCTTGGCCATGGCCGCCACGTTTTCAGGCGGGCACGGCTCCTCGATGAACAGCAGGTTGAGCGGCTCGGCTTCCTTCACCAGGATCTGCGCCACGCTAGGGCTGGTCTTGGCATGGAAATCGATGGCGATATCGATGTTCGGCCCCAGGCCCTCGCGCATGGTCTCGAGCGAGCGCACCGCGCGGCGGATCTTGGCGTCGGTCTCGATCCACTCATAAGCTCCCGGAATGCCTGATTTAAAGCATGAGACGCCCTGCGCGATGGCGGTGTCCCGGAGGCGGGTCAGCTCTTCCGGTGTGCTGGCGTTGGTGTGATAGTAGCCGCGCACGCCGCGCGCGTCCGAAGGGCCGCCCAGCAGCTTGTAAACCGGCATGCCCAGCACTTTTCCGCGGATATCCCAGAGCGCCTGGTCGATGCCCGAGATCGCCGACCCCATCACCGGGCCGGCGCGATAGAAGCTCTGCACGTACATCGATTGCCAGAGGTGCTCCACCTGCATGGGGTCGGCGCCGATCAGGAAATCGCGGAAATCATTGACGCACGCCATCACCGCGCCGGCTTTGCCTTCGAGCGTGCCTTCGCCCCATCCCACCACGCCGCGGTCGGTTTCGAGCTTCACGAAGACATAGGGCCGGTCGGAATCGCGCGTGAGCGAAACGCCGAAGACCTTCAGGCCGGTGATCGTCACGCCCGAGCGCAGCCCCGCGAAGGCGTCGCTTCCGGCGGGCGGAGGCGCCATGGCGCAGCCGCACAGGTCTCGCTCGATGCCGGCGGTCCGCCGTCCGCCGTTCGCGGCCCAGGCCAAGCCGGAACCGCCCATCGCCAGAAATCCTCTACGCAGCATGATATTTCTCCAATGCGGCTTCGCTCACCTTAACGCCCAGCCCCGGCCCCGTGGGGAGCGCGGCAAATCCCTCCTTCACCGTTTCCGGATCGCCGCCCGCGATCTGGGCGCGCATGGCCCGGTCCTCGGCGGCCGCCGGTAGGGGAATGTGCTGGATAAAGAAATTCGGCAGGCTGGCCGCAAGGTGCAGCGCGGCGGCCGTGGCTATGGGGCCGCCATCATGATGCGGTGCCACCGCTACGTAGTACGTCTCGGCCAGCGCGGCGATGCGGCGCGATGGCGTGATGCCGAAATGCAGCAGGTCCGGCCGCGCGATATCCAGGCACCCCGCGCGCAGCAGATCCTGAAAGGCGGTGGCCAAGCGGATTTCCCGGCCGAAGCCGAGCGGCGTCACGGTTTCATCCGCGATCTTGCGCAGCACCTCCGGACCGAAGGCTGCGCACGGCTCGTCGAACCACAGGGGATGTAGCGATTGGATTCCGGCGGCCACGCTGGCCGCGTCTCCAGGCGTCAGCAGACCGGCGCCTTCGAGAACAAAATCGGCCATCTGCGAGCGGACCGCTTCGGCCTGGAGGCGCAGTTCCACCTGGTAGGCCTTCCCTTGATTGCGCGCGGCCGGCGCCGGCAAGCGCAACCCCACGGCCCGATATCCGGCCTGCACCGCGTGCTTCACGGCCGCGGGGATTTCGGAAGCGTCCGCCGCGGCCAGCGAAGTGAAGGCCCTGACCTTGTTCCGCGTGGGTCCGCCCAGCAAGCGATACACCGGTGCCTGGCAGGCCTGGCCCACGATATCGAGAAGCGCCATATCGACGCCCCCTGCCAGCGGGGCATCGGGCGGCTGGATGGCGTACGACGTGGCGGGCCGCCCCAGCCAGAAGCGCTGCGCCGCGGCCGCCTCCTCGCCCGAAGCGTGGGCGCACTCGCCGTAGCCCGTGAGGCCGGAGCGGGTTTTCACGCGCACCACCACCCAGCTCCGGCCGGAGACAGGTTCGCGCACAGGGAATAGGCGCAGTTCGCCGATCTCGAGCCCGGAGGCTGGCGCCGGGGCCGCTCCCAGAACCTGCGCCGCCATCAGGGATTCCAGCCGGGACCGTCGCCGGACCGCCGCCATGCTCATAGGGTTTTCTCCTACAGAACCCTAATATATACAATCCAGCGGCGCATGGAACGAAGGACCGTCGCGGCATCCGGGCTGCGCTCCGAATTTGAGGCTCAGCTCAGGCTGCTGCGGCGCGATTTCATCGGGAGCGTAAACACGTACCGGTCGTCCGCCCTGCCTCGGCCCCTACGGACGCCGCCCGGCGTCCATGTCGCCGCGTTCAGTCGTTGGCGCTAGACCCGCGCGCGTCCAGGACTTCCCGGACCTTGCGCGCCAGCGCGTCCGGCAGGAATGGCTTTTGCAGAAACGCGACCCCCGATTCCAGAATGCCGTGGTGCACAATGGCTTCATCGGTGTAGCCGGAGATGTACAGCAGGCGCGTATTGGGGCGCAGCGGCGCGATCTCGCGCGCCAGGTCGGGGCCGCTCATCTCGGGCATCACCACGTCCAGCACGGCCAGCTCGATGGGGCCTACGTGTGTCCGGCAATGCCGCAAGGCTTCCTCGCCGCGGGTGGCTTCGAGCACCGTGTAGCCGCGCGAACTCAGCACGCCGGCGATCAGCTTGCGCACGCGCGCTTCGTCTTCCACCACCAGGATCGTTTCCGCCCCGGTCATCGAGCCCGCCGCCGCCGGCTTCTCCGCTTCCGTGCGCGTGGGCTTCAAAGCCAGCGGAAGGTAAATGCGCACCACGGTGCCCTTACCGGTCTGGCTCATCACCCCGATGGCGCCGCCGCTCTGCCGGATGATGCCATAGGCCGTGGCCAATCCCAGCCCGGTGCCGCGGCCAGGCCCCTTGGTGGTGAAAAAAGGCTCGAATAGATGGCTCTGGGTTTCCTGGTCCATCCCGGTTCCCGTATCGGTGATGGACATGGTGACGTAGCGGCCGGGCTTTACGCCCAACTGCCGCGCCGAAAAGGCTTCATCGAGCTGCACGACGCCGGTCTCGATGGTCAACTTGCCGCCGTCGGGCATGGCGTCGCGCGCGTTGACCACCAGGTTCATCACCACCTGTTCGAGGCGGCCGGGGTCGGCCTCCACGGTGTCCTGGGAGGCGGCCGGAAGGGTCACCAGGGTAATATCCTCGCCGATCAGCCGGCGCAGCATTTTCTCGAGCTGGATCACCAGGTCGTTAATGCGCACGGTGCGCGGTTCGAGCGGCTGGCGGCGGCTGAATGCCAGCAACTGGTGGGTCAGCGCGCCGCCGCGTTCAGCCGAGCGGCGGATCTCCTCCAGCGCGGTGCGCTGGTTCTCCTTCAAGTCGCGGCCGGCTAGCAGCAGGTCGCTGTAGCCGGTGATGACGGTCAGCAGGTTATTGAAATCGTGCGCCACCCCGCCCGCCAGGCGCCCCACGGCTTCCATCTTTTGCGCCTGCCGGAACTGCTCTTCCAGGCGCTCCCGCTCGTCGCGGAGCTGGGCGGCCCGCAGTTCGCGCTCCACCGCGGCATTCAGCCGCATGAGGGTCGAACGCACCAGGTGGTCCGCCGCGCCGGCCTTCAGAACCGCCAGGACGTCCTCGCTTCGGATGTTGCCTGAAACCACGATCAGCGGCAGGTCGAGAGCCTTATCCTGAATGATATGTAAGGCCTGGAGCGCCCCGAAGTCGCCGATGGCGAAATCGCTGATAACGATATCCCATTCCTGCTTAAGCGCTTCGACAAGCTCCTGGGGCGCCGTGACGCGTTCGAAGGTCGGCTCGAACCCACCTCTACGCAATTCCTCGGCTATGGGAGCGTAGCCATCTCCGCCGACGTAAAGAACTCGAAGCGGATGGGCTGCGCCGGACAACTTGGTCTTTCTGGGGGGCAACAGCTTAGGTTAAAACAGATTCGGAAGCGTGGCGCCACCGGAGGCAGGTAGATCCAATCTCTTCCGGTATATACCTGTGAAGATTCACGCAATGGTAATCAAACTGCCGCAAGCGCTACATCGGTAGCTGCCGGACGAGGTGGGGGAAGAGCGCTTGGACGAAGCCGATTCCCAATTGGCTGGCGCCGGCAAAATCCAGATTCTTAACGGGAACGGAGATTCGTACGAGAGCCGTGTCGCTGCGGTTGTAGCGCACGGCGTCGGCAATCAGCCAGAGCCGGTCGGCATACTCGCTGGCGATTACGCGGTTGTGGCTTTGGTACCAATAAAAGGTGACGTTGAACTCGTCGCCGTGCTGCACCACGAACCGGTTCACGAGGATGGGCGCGCTCCGGCTGGAAATCGGAACGGATTGGGTACCGCTTTCCACCTGAACCCATCCCGCCCCCGGAAGGCAGTTTTTGGGCGAGTGGGGCGCCTGTCCGGCGCGTTGCGTCTTGAAGAACGCCACGAACAGGAAAAGGGGCATCCGGGCGCTCCCGACATACACCCGGTTCAGTGTGTCGTCGGCCTTGAGAATTTCCTGGACCTCCGCCTCGATGGGGTAATCGCGGGCCATGTGCCATTCGCCGATCTCGGTGGGGAATAGCGACAAAGGCGCCACGTTGGGGGTCTGCTCGGGGCGCGACGCAACCGCGTAATACGCCCCCGCCTGCAGCAGCAAAACGACGGTCAGAACGGCGGCGTACCGGCTACTGAGGAACCGCATGCGCTCTCCTCCGCGACACAAAATCGTCCGCCATCCCCATCAGACGGTGAAAGGCCACCATGATGGCCAGCGCCACCATAAAAATCACCCATCCCGAAGCGCTGTGGAAAAAACCCTCAGCCAGGTCCGGATTGATCTGGGTGAGCACTCCGGTGAGCGTCACGCGGCTACCATTGGCCACGATAGCGATGGGAACCGTTGAGAGAAACAGCACCACTCTGAGCCATACGCGCCGCTCGAAAAAATATCCGTAAACCAGCGAGAGGAACGTCAGCGAAAGCAGCGAGCGTATGCCGCTGCATGCCTCGACGACCGAAAGCCGCTGGTTAGGCAATTCCAGTATGTTGCCTTCGCGCAGCACCGGGATGGAGAGCACGGTGAGCGCGTCATCCGCCAGGCGGCTGGCCAGCAGTTGCAGCGGGAAGGTGATGCGGCTATAAATCACCGCCGGGATGGGAACCATGAAGAACAGCAGGAACAGGGGGAACGCCAGCTTACGCAGCATCAACGTGCCACCTAGCAGCCAGACCGAGCCGATCAGCGTGATGACGAAAGCCGAGCGGGCCAGGGAAAGCTCCGCGCCCAGGGTGGCCATCAGGAGCTGGAAGGCTCCATACAGTACCACCGCCAGACCCCACCAGTTGGGCCGCGGCTTGATGGCCAACAGCTCTTCGCGCCGCTGCCACACGATGAACCCCGCGACGAGCGGCACGAAGAAGCCGTGGCTCATATCGTCGTCGCTACTCCACTGGCGCACCAGACGGGCCAGAACAGGCGCGTAGGCCACCAGGGCCAGGGCCCCGAACCAGGCGATCTGGACCCACGGCAATTGCGCTTTACGGGCCGGAGTCATGTTCAATCTATGCGCTTATGATAGCAACCCGAAACCCCGCGGCCCGAAAAATCGGCTCGGCGGCTCTTCCCGGTCCGTCGCTGGCGCCCTATCGAGGCTTGGGACCCTTGCCCGGCAATCCGGCGGGGTTCTCGTGGGTGCGTTCGCGGAAAGTGCCGCGCAGTCCGCCGGCCAGCCCCACGGCGGATTCGCCGAAGCGGTCGCGCAGCCGGTCGGCGGCTTCAAGCGCGCCCTGCCAGCGCTCGTGAGCGGCCTCGTCCATCAGGTCCATCTGCGCCGCGCTCGGGGCCCAGGAGGATGCGTGCACGCCCAGCAGGCGGACGGGGCTGCGGTTCCAGTTGGCCCGGAAAAGCGCGCGAATCTCCTCGCACAATTCGGTATCGAGCTGGGTGGCGCGCTCGACCGAATGCGCGCGCGTGATGGTGGAGAAATCCGTGTAGCGCAGCTTGAGCTGGATGGTGCGCGCCGCCAGACCGTGTTCGCGCAACCGCCGGGCCACCATCTCGCACAGGTGCGTCAGGGTGGCTTCGAGGCGGGCCGGATCGGCGGTGTCCTCGGAAAAGGTGTGCTCGTGGCTGATGGATTTCGGCCCCGGCTCGGCGCCCACTTCATGATCGAACCAGCCGCCCGCATCTAGACCGCGCGATTTTCCGGCCAGCGCCAGCCCCCACTTACCGAAGCGGCGCTCGAGGAAATCGTCGTCCAGCGCGCGTAGGTCGCCAACCTTGCGGATGCCCAGCGAGTGAAGCTGCTGCTCGGTGACCTTGCCGACGCCGGGCACTTTGCGCACCTCGAGCGGCGCCAGAAAATCCGCCTCGCGCCCGGGAATGACCCACAAGACGCCATTGGGCTTGGCCTGGTCCGAGGCGATCTTGGCCACCAACCGCGCCGCCGCGATGCCCACCGAGCAGTTCAGGCCGGTAGCCGCCTTGACGCGTTCGTGCAGCCGGTGCGCCGCGCGCATGGGCGGGCCGTGCAGTCGTGCCGTGCCGGTCATATCCAGATAGGCTTCATCCACCGAAGCCATTTCCACGAGCGGCGAAAAGCTCTCGAAGACCTCGAAGACTTTGTGCGAATACTCGCGGTAGCGCTCCGGATGGCCCTCCACGAAGATGGCCTGCGGGCAGAGCCGGTAGGCCGTGCGCAGCGGCAGTGCCGAGTGCACCCCGAACTTACGGGCCGCGTAAGACGCCGCCGAAACCACGCCGCGCTCGTTGGGCCGTCCCCCGACCACCACGGGCTTGCCCTTGAGCGAGGGATCGTACAGTTCTTCCACGGAAACGAAGAAGGCGTCCATGTCGACGTGGAAGTACGTCCGCACGTGGATATGGTAGCGCGATCCCGCCGGTCTCTTTTCGGCTTGGGCAAGCGAAACCTGCGCCATCGCTGGACGTGCTCTCGCTCGCTCGGACTAAGCTAACTCTTACTAAGTAAGAACGCCGCCGTGCCGGTAATAGTCCGCGCATGGCCGGCACAGATCCGCTACGCACTGCTTAGGCGCCCTGGCGACATATTCGGGGACCCACTCCCAGATTCCCGAACCGGAATCGAGGCAGGTTCTGCGGCAGTGGCAGCACATCCGGACGACGCCGGCCGGCTCTCTTGGTGGCTCAACCGGCGTGCGGTTGTGAGGCCGGCAGGTAATCGGGGAATGGCAGATCAGAATTTCGTCTTCGTCGGCCAAGCGAAGCGCTTGCAATTCAAAGACGCGAAATTCGCTGGGGCTGGAACACTCGTACCGGTGGTGCCAGATCGAGCGACCCGGCCTGAGCGCGTATAGGTTATTAATAAAGAAGGTTTTCAGGACCTCCGGTACGAATTGGAGCAAATTCCTGTGCATAAGCGCGGCGCCGAAAACCTCCGGCGTGCCTCCATTCGCCTGGGCGAATTGGTCCCATGCCGGATTGCAGTAGAGAAAATCGAGGGATCCGTTCAGGACGCAGCACACTTCGCAATCCCTTTGGAGCGTGGCTGCGTCGATCATGGTGGATCGAAATCGCATGCCGTCCTCCCAAGTAGATCCTAGTCCGATTTACGGGTCCCATCAATGGGAGAATGGCATATAAGACGTCATTAATACTAATATCCGATACAATTTCCGCGATTTCATCGTTCCCTAAGCCGGCGAGTCGAGAAAATCTTGCTTTGAGGCGATCAGCGTGCGAACAGCGCGACCTGCGCGCGATGCCCTTTGCAGAGTTTCTTGTCGCTGGTATATAGGATGGAATCGGTCGCTTCGGCCAACGCTATGTAAGTGGCGTCATAGGCGGTGAAGTTATGTCGCAACTCGATTAGCCGCCTCGGCTCGCTCCGCGCGCGTACTCGCGCATGAAGCCGCGTGAATCGAGACAGCCGGAGTCTTTCGTTCAGTTACTCCGCGAAAATCTCCGCGACTCCGCGTCTCCGCGGTGAGTTTAGGCCCGCTAAATACCCTAACTTACCGCCTTTTTCCGGAACCGCTTCAGCCCCAGCGCAAGCAGCGCGACATCCAGCGCCGCCAGCGCCCCCAGCACCACGGCGATCGGCATATGCGGAACCTGCGGGGCCAGCGCGCCGCGCAATCCCTCGGAGGCGTAGACCAACGGATTGATCAGCACGGCCACCTTCAACACAGGGAAGGCCGAGAGGAAGCTCCACGGATAATACACGCAGCCGAACATCATCATGGGCGCCACAATCAGGCTGAACATCAGGCCGATCTGGGTCTGCCCCACGCTGCATCCCAGGGCCAGGCCGCCCGCGCCGGAAAGCAGCGCCACCAGCCCGCAAATGACGAAGAACGCGACCGGCTGGCGCAGGCTGACATTCACTCCCGAACCCAGCAGCAGCCAGGCCGCCGGGATCACCACCAGCCCCGCCACCAGCGCCTGAATCATCCCGGCCACCACTTTCTCGATCGCCAGCCATCCGGTTTCGATGGGCGCCAGCAACCGGTCCTCGATCTCGCGCGTGAACTGGAATTCGGCGATCAGCGGCATGGCCACCGCCTGGATGCCCGAGAGCACCATGCTCACCGCCATGATGCCGGGCAGCAGCACGTCTTTGAATTTCATCGACATCATGCCGCCCGAGGTGAGCACGCGGCCGAAAACGAAGACCAGCAGCAGCGGCTGGAGCAGATTCTGCACCAGCGTGGGAATCAGGTTGCGCCGCGCCACGTGGCCGTCGCGCGAGAGCATCGCATAAAACGTTTTCCAGTTCACTCGCGCAGGCTCCTTCCGGTGTGATGCAGGAACAGCGTCTCGAGGCTGGGTTCGGAGATGTGCACGTCGCGCAGTTCCGCGCCCGCCGCCTGGGCGGTATTCACGATGGCCGCGATCAGCGGGCCGCCGCGGTCGGCATAGAGATCGGCCGACGAGTCCTCGGTCGCGCGCACCTCGCTCACCCCCGGCAGTCTCTCCAGCTCCGCCGCGAGGCCCTCCGGCAGGCGGTCGAAGCGCAGGCGCAGCAGATAGCCGCCGGGAATCGAAGCCTTCAGCTCCGCCGGCGTGCCTTGCGCGATGATGCGGCCGTGATCGATGATGGCCAGCCGATGGCACAGCGCGTCGGCCTCATCCATGTAATGCGTGGTGATCACGATGGTCTTGCCCTGGCGGTTGTAATCGCGCACGAGTTCCCAGAGCAGCAGGCGCGTCTGCGGATCGAGGCCCGCGCTGGGTTCGTCCAGGAAGAGCACTTCGGGATCGTGCATCATGGCGCGGGCTATCGAGAGGCGCTGCATCATGCCGCCCGAAAAGGTGCGGGCCATGTGATCGGCGCGGTCGGTGAGCTTGAATTTTTCCAGCAGCTCCTCCGAACGGCGCGTGCGCTCGTGGGCGCTCTGCCCGAAATAGGCACCGTGGAACAGGAGGATCTCGCGCGCGGTCAGGGCGAAATCCAGGTTGGGCCGCTGCGGCACCACGCCGATCAGACGCTTGACCTGCACCGGCTGCCGCCACACGTCGTAATCGCCGATGAAAGCGCGCCCGCCGGTGGGCTCGGTGCGCGTGGTGAGGATGCCGATGGTGGTGGATTTGCCGGCCCCGTTTGGCCCCAGCAGGCCGAAGATCTCGCCCGCGTCGATGGTGAGCGAGATGCCCGCCAGAGCCGCCACCTCGAACTTCTTCTTAGGCTCTTTTTTCCCGCCGCTCCTCATCCCGCCGAACGCGAACCCGGCGCCGCGGGCCGCCATGGGCGGTGGGCTGTCGTATACCTTGTGCAGTTCTGCGATGCGGATGCCGATTCCCATGGCAATCTCAGAGTGAATCCAGCTCCTGGCGCGCGCACTCGAGCGCCGCGCGCACGGTCTATGCCCACGCGGCGCCGAAGAGCTTTACCCGCCCACGTGCGGCGGGGCCTGCTTGGCGCTGCTGGTAATCTTCGGCACCTTGGGCGCCTCGTCGGGCATGCCCATGGTCTCGATCTCGTTGAAGTAGACCCGGCGGTTCTCGTCCATGGCCAGGTTCGAGAGCATCACCGCGACCGAATCGGCCAGCCCGATTTCCAGGTTGGCTTTCGGCCGCTTGCCGTCACGGCACACCTGGAAGAAGCTCTCCAGCTCGACATCCACCGGATTGCGCGCCTCTTCCTGCACCAGTACGCCCTTGGCGGTGAGCCAGCGGCGGGCGAATTTGGCCTCGCGGGAGAGGAAGCTCTCGCCTTTCTGGAAATCCAGATCGTTGGTCATGATGGGAATGGGGCCGTTGGCCGCGCCGGAGGCCACCATGGTGGCGCCCGCCACGAAAGGCTCGTTCTTCTTCTGCGCCGATTCCACCGTCTTGGTCTTGGGAGGCTCGCGGTACCACCAGGCGATGCAGGAGTGCAGATCGTCGCCCACGGTGATCTCGACCGTCCCATCGGTCCCCATAACGATCTCGCCCATCTCCGGCCGCCCGCCGTTGAAGTACGGCAGGAACTGGCTGGTGCTGACGGTCGAATAAGTGAGCTGCCGCCCCTTGGGATAGCGGTAGATCAACTGGCAGTTGTCGTATACGTCGCGGCCGTCCTTCAACACGTCCAGGCTGCCGAAACCCATCACGAATTCCGGGCCGGCTCCGTACATCCAGTCGGCCACATCCACCTGGTGAGAGGTCAGCTCGGCCGGCAGGCCGCCCGACATGGAGCGGAACACGCGCCAGTTGGCGATGTTCGATGCGCCGCCGGGCTTCATGGTCCACAGCGAGCTCGGCTTGTTGATCATGTTGCGGTGCCACTGCGCGTGCATCTGGCGGACATCGCCCAAAATGCCTTGATCCACCATGCTCCTGACGATCTGGTAGAAGTAGCTGTAGCGCCGCTGCAGGCCGGTCTGCAAAACCTGCCGGGGGTGCTCCGCGGCCAGGGCGCGCAAGGCGTGCACTTCGGCGGGCTTGAACACCAGGCACTTCTCGCAGAACACGTGCCTTCCCGAGAGCAGCACATCCTGCGTGATGGGAAAATGCGTGAACAGCGGGGTGACCACCAGGACCGCTTCGATGTCCTTTTGATCGAGCAGCGCGCGATGGTCGCGATAGGTTTTCGGCTGGTTGCCGATGGTTTGCACGCCGTGATCGATGGCCTGCTGCTGGATGTCGCAGATCGCCACGCAGCGTCCACCGGGAATGTTCTTGAGGTGCTTCAGCAGGTACGTTCCCCGGCTGCCGCTGCCGATGATCCCGTACCTCACCGGCTCGTCAGCGGCCATGGCGGTCCGGATGGCGGGGAAAGCGGAAACCGCAGCGGCGCTCCCTGCGGTCTTCAGTATGTCGCGGCGCGAGATCTCGTTCTCTTGTGACACTAGCGGCTTGCCTCGGTAGATGGAATATTCACTCGAATTCTAACATTTCTCCGCCGGGCGCCCGATCCCCGGCGAAGCCAGGTCGGTACGCCGATCGAGGTCAGCCGCTCACGCGCGGCTCAACAATCGATGTGGTCGGCGAAAAAGCTGTCGATAGCCGCGCGCATGTGCGCCGAGACGCCAGCCGGCAGCGATTTCATCTCCTCCGGCGAGAGCGGCTGGAAACGCTTGGCTACCGCGAGATTGAAATCGACAAACTCCAGTTTCGGCATTCCAACCGTGGTGGCGGCGACGGGCAGCGACATCGCGTAGCGCAGCAGCGTTTCCGGCGGCGCCTGCCCGAGAAGTTTCTCCTGCGCGAACACTTTCATCGCGGTCAATCCCATCTTCTTCTTCACCGCGACCGGCATGGCCACGGCCTCGAAGCCGGACGCGCCCGTCATACCCTCGCCGGGCTTGTCCGATGGAGTGGCGGCGCCAATCCGTGCCACGTTCAGCGCCATCTGTGTGGAATCGAAATCGTGACGCGTGAGCGCCGCCCGCAGCACCTGTGGATTCTGATGGCAGGTGATCCCGATGAAGCGCGTCATCTTCTGTTCTTTGGCCCGCTCCATGGCCTTGAGTTGTCCGTTGGGCGCCTCGATCGCCGCCAGATCTTTCTCATCGCCCAGGCTGTGAATGTGCATCAGGTCAACCTGGCTCACGCCCAGGTTCTTCAACGAGCGATCTATGATGCGCATGGAATCGTCATAGGAGCGGTCGCCGCCGATCTTCGTCACCAGGAAGAAGTCCTTCGGATGGGTCTTCAAAAATTCGCCGATCCATTGTTCGCTCTTCCCATCTCCGTACGACGCGGCCGTATCGACGTAATTGATCCCACCTTTGAGCGCCCGTTCCAGCGCGGCCAGGCCTCTTTCAGAATCCTTATAGGCAAGGAAGCGGGTGCCGCCTCCGAAGGCCAGCAAAGACACCCTCTGTCCGGTCTGGCCAAGCATCCGCATCGGCATACCGGTTTGAGCGTCGAACTCGGTAGCGGCGGCGCTCAGAGCGGCGGAAACCAGAAAACTGCGTCGGCTGATCTGCATCCCATACCTCCGATATAGAAACATGGTAGCGAATTCAGCCGACCAGCAGCCGATGCGGATCCCCGCGTCGCAAAGAGAATTGGTAAGGGATTTGGTGGCGGCGGACGGACTCGAACCGTCGACCTAGGGATTATGAGACCCTCGCTCTGCCAACTGAGCTACACCGCCTTCCAAATCAGTGTACCAAATCAATCTAATCGTATCCGAACGCACGTTCTGGAGAGCACAAACTGTGGAGAATCTACAAATGTGTGGATTTTTACATCTGCTTGATGCAGGGCGCTTCTCGGTCTAGGGTATCTACCCGTAAACTACTGCAATTGAGTGCTTTGGCGGAAAGTGCTGCCCCTTGGTTCATTTCGATGTAAGTATTAGATCGTACTGTACTTCGATTGGTCTACCGAGGGTTTTCAACAGAATTTTCCACAATAACTGTGGATTACTCCTGTGGATTACGCGCGCTCCAGACGGCGCCGCAGCGACTCGGGAATCTCCGCATCTACTTCGCAGTACTCACCCGTGTAGCGGGTCTCGATCACGCGTCCGAATTCGTGCAGGAGGGCCAGGGTCGCGCCGTCCGCGTGCGGGATGCGCAGCGTGATGCGCACCGTCGGATCGACCGGCAAAACCTCATCGATGAGGGAAATCAGATTCGCCATTCCGAATCCGGTCAATGCCGAGATGGCCACGGCGCGCGCGTTCCCCTGTGCCGGCCCGCCGGCTGCTAGGCGGCGGGCCACGGTTTCCATCTCTTCGCGCAGGGGAGATCCTCCCGCGATGCGGTCCGCCTTGTTGGCCACCAGGATCTGGGGGATCTCGGCGGCGCCGATCTCTCCCAGCACCTTCAGCACGTGGGTGACGTGTTCGGAGGCATGCGGCGAGGAAGCGTCCACCACATGCAGCACCAGCGTGGATTCGCAAACCTCCTCCAGGGTGGCGCGGAAGGCCTTCACCAGCGTAGTGGGCAGGTTGCGGATGAAGCCCACCGTGTCGCTGAACAGTACGCGCCGGCGGGAGGGCAGGTCGAGCGGCCGCACGGTGGGATCGAGCGTGGCGAACATGCGCGCATCCACCACCACTCCGGCCTGCGTGAGGCGGTTGAACAGCGTGGATTTGCCCGCGTTGGTGTAGCCCGCCAGCGCCAGCGTGGCCAGCGGCACGGCGCTCCGGCGGCCGCGATGCAGAGCCCGGCCGGCGCGCACGCCTTCGAGATCGTCCTCGATCTTCTTGATGCGCCTGGCGATGCGGCGGCGGTCGGTTTCGAGCTTGGTCTCACCGGGTCCGCGCGTGCCGATGCCGCCGCCCAGCCGCGACATCTCCGCGCCATGACCGGCCAGCCTCGGCAGCAAATAGCTCAACTGCGCCAGTTCCACCTGCAGGCGGCCTTCGCGAGTGCGCGCGCGGGAAGCGAAGATATCGAGAATCAACTGGGTGCGGTCGATGACCTTGGCGTCGACGATGCGTTCCAGATTGCGCTGCTGCGTGGGCGTGAGGTCGTGGTCGAAGATCACCACGTCCGCGTCGGTGGAGCGGACTTCCAGGCGGATCTCTTCCACCTTGCCGCGGCCCACCAGCGTGGCGGCCTCCGGTGCCAGCCGCGCTTGTAGCAGGCGTCCGGCGATTTCCGCGCCCGCGCTGGCCGCCAGCTCGGCTAACTCGTCGAGGGACTCCTCCGGCGGAATCTCATTTTCGCGGCCGGGGGTCCCGCGTGTTTTCCACTCCAGGCCAACCAGGATGGCCCGCTCGCGAACCGGGTGGCGAAGAGGCGTCGGCTATGCCTCCGGCGCATCGGTGTGAACCGGCGCTCCCGGCACAACCTGACCCGCGGCCCCCTGCACGGCGGCCTGCGGGCCGACGCTATAGGAATGGGCCGTTTTCTGCGTCACCACCGTCGAGATGGCGTGCTTGAAAATGAGTTGCTCCTGATTATTGGTCTCCAGGACCAGAGAGTACTTATCGAAGCTCTTGATCCGGCCGGAAAGCTTGACGCCGCTCATCAGGTAAATCGTAAGAGCGACCTTATCCTTGCGCGCATTGTTTAAAAAGCTGTCTTGAATATTTTGCGCCGGTTTTTCCATCGCAATCCCCCAGAGGTCAACCCAAAAAATGACTCCGAACAGTCATAGTATTGTACACCCATTGCACGGGGTGAATGCCCCGCTGGAGCGCGGATCACGCGGGAAGACCGCCCGGCTGGAACGTTGATCCACGGGAAAAACTGCTCGCCTGAAACGGGGGAATACGCGGGAAGACTGCCCGGCTGGGAGTGCGGATTACCGGTAAAGCTGCCCGGCTGGAACACTGTGCTATGCGGGGAAAGGCCGCCTCTGGGAACGCGGGTTACCGGGAACTCCCCGGCTGAAAACCGGGATTACCCGGAGGAACCGCCCCCGTCCGGAGCGAGTCTTGCACGGGGAGGACTCGCCTGCACGGAAGAGCGGTGCTTTGCTCGGGGGAACTGCCGGGCCGGGGCGCGCAGAGGGCGAACCGGCATCACGGCCGGCTCGTCCTTCCGGGCGCGGAAACAATTCTGGAGTCAAACGGTGTGGCCGCCGGAGGTTATGCCGGCTATCGATCGGCTTCCTGAAACTCGACCAGTTCGCCCGAGGCGATGCGACTGGCGATCTGCTCCTGGCAGGTCACACAATAGCGCGCCCAGGGCACCGCATCCAGGCGCTTGGCCGAAATCGGCTGTTCGCACTCCATGCAGGTACCGTAGGTGCCCTGATCGATGCGGTGCAAGGCATCCGTGATCTCACGCAACAGCTTCATATCCAAGGTGTTGCGGTTTAAAAAGATCCACTCCTCGTGATGCTGCTGGCTGAGATCGCCCTCGTCGGACGGATAATCCGGCCGCGCCACTACTTGGGCCGCCTTCTGCGCGGACATGCTGCGGCGGACCTCATCCGCTTTTCCCTCCAGCGTGTTACGGTAAGCGGCGAATTTTGCTTTCCCCCCACTTTTATTGATCGTATTCATTCTCTTAAGTGCCAATCCTAGAAACTACAGTAGCTTAAGACGCCTGCCAGGCCGCAAAAGTTTCCCCAGTGCGGCATCAATCCTGGTAGCGCTTGAAAATTAAGGACCCATTAGTGCCGCCGAACCCGAAGCTGTTAGAAAGGGCATACTCGATCGGCATTCGCCGCGCCTGGTTGGGCACGTAATCGAGGTCGCAGAGCGGGTCGGGGTTGTCGTGGTTGACGGTGGGCGGCGCGATCTGGTCGCGCAGGGCCAAAACGGTGAGGCCGGCTTCCAGGCCGCCCGCGCCACCTAACAGATGTCCGGTCATGGACTTGGTGGAGCTGACCGCCAGTTTATAGGCGTGCTCGCCGAAGGCCCTCCGGATGGCACAAGTCTCGGCACGATCGCCCACTTCCGTGGAAGTCCCGTGAGCGTTGATGTATTGCACCCGCGCGGCTTCGATGCCGGCGTCGCGCAAGGCATTCCGCATGACGCGGAACGCGCCGTCGCCGTCGTCCGGCGGAGCCGTCACGTGAAAGGCATCGGCGCTCATTCCATAACCGACGATCTCCGCCAGGATGCGGGCTCCCCGGGCGCGCGCAAACCCGAGTTCCTCGAGCACCAGAATTCCGGAGCCTTCTCCGACCACGAAACCGTCGCGGTCGCGGTCCCACGGCCGGCAGGCGTGCCCCGGGTCGTCATTGCGCGTGGAAAGCGCGCGCATGGCCGCGAAGCCGCCGATTCCCATGGGCGTGATACAGGCCTCCGTGCCACCGCAGATCATCGCGTCGGCATCGCCGTGCTGGATCAGGCGGAAGGAATCGCCGATGGCGTGGGCGCTGGTGGTGCAGGCCGTGGCGGTGGCGGAATTCGGTCCCTTAGCTCCGCTCCGTATGGAGACGTGGCCCGAAGCCAGGTTCACGATGGTGGCGGGAATAAAAAACGGAGAGATGCGCCGCGGCCCGTGCTGCAGCAGGTTCTGGTGTTCGCGCTCGATCACCTCGAAGCCGCCGATCCCGCTGCCGATATAGACCCCCACCTGTTCGGCGGTTTCGGGCGTAACCTTCAACCCGGAATGGGCCAGGGCGAAATCCGCCGCCGCGATGGCGAACTGGATGAAGCGCCCCATCTTCTTGATTTCTTTCTTTTCGATGTACTTGGCCGGGTCGAAACCCCGCACCTCTCCGGCGATCCGGCAGGAGAAGGCGGAGGCGTCGAACTGGGTAATGGGGCCGATCCCGCTCTTGCCGGCGCAAATCCCTTCCCAGGTGGCCTCGGTTCCTATACCCAGCGGCGTCAGCAGACCGACGCCGGTCACTACTACTCGTCGCGTCAAAGGGTCCCCCTGAAGATACGCCGGCTACTTCTTATTAGTCGTCTTGCTCTCGATGTACTCAACGGCGTCCTTCACGGTAGTGATCTTCTCGGCGTCTTCGTCCGGGATTTCCAGTTCGAAGGCTTCCTCAAACGCCATGACCAGCTCGACGATGTCGAGCGAATCCGCGCCCAAGTCGTCAACGAACGACGCGTTGTTGTCCACCTGGCTCTCGTCGACGCCGAGCTGCTCGACAATGATCTGCTTCACCTTCTGCTCAACCGCTGCCATGATTCCTCCTGGGTGATGTTTCGGACGCGTTGATTTTAGCTATCTTTACGGAGCTTTCGCAAGCCGAAAACACCGCTTTTCCAGCCGGCGCGCACTACACCGGGCCCTAATCCGCGTCCAGAGTATCCCATTGTGGCACAAGCCGAAGCCCGTTGGGCGGCATCTTGCTGAAAGGGCGGAAGACTTTGGAAAATCGGACGGGTAGAGACGGCGCGATGGAGCGATTCAGGTTTCGTGGCGGCGGCCGGCGGCCATGAAGCAAGGGGCGGCTGGCTGAAAAGCACCATCGTGGTGCTTCCCGGCCAGTGGAGGAGTCTGAAAAGCTTCCTGTTTTCAATGGATTGGGATTGGCGAAACAGATGCATAGAGATGTCCGTCAGACATTGTGAGGCAGCTATGAAAGAGCATCGAATCCATAATCTTCATCCCGTGGCCACCTTAACGATTGGCGTTTTGGCCGCGTGCGCAGTCGCGATGGCGCAAGACCAGGCTCCCGGAGGCTGGCGCCACGTGGGCGATCCGGCGCCCGCTCCGCCCGCGGCCACCGCTCCCAATTCCGCCCCCGGCGCAGGAAACGAAGCGCAGGATCCCGCCGAGCCGGTGGATCGCAGCGATCAGTACGGCCAACCCGCCGCCCCCAACCCATCGCCGGCGGCTCAGGACCCCGCGCAAGCGGCTCCGCCGCAGTATCAGCCTCAATACCAGCGGGCGCCCAACCAGCCGCCTGCGCCACAATATCAGCAGCGGTATCAGCCGGCGCCCAACCAGCCGGCCAATCGCCCGGCTTACGGCCTTCCCGCAACCCTGACCTTGCAGCCCGGCACCTTCTTTACGGTGCGGATCAATCAGGCGCTCTCCTCGGCGCATAACCAGGTGGGCGACCCCTTCACCGCCACGCTGATGCAACCTATCATCGTAAATGGCGTGGTGGTGGCCAACCGGGGCCAAAGCGTCTACGGCCGGGTGGCCCTGGTGGAGAAACATCATGGCAGCGCGCCGTCGCGGCTGGGCGTCGAATTAACCGGCCTGACGCTGGCGGATGGCAGCCAGGCGCCCATTAAATCGCAACTGGTGGCGCGGCAAGGCCCTACCACCCCCGGCGGGATCGAAGCCGGCACGATAGTGGGGACCACCGCGGTGGGAGCCGCAATCGGCGGCGCGGCCGCCTGGGGCACGGGCGCCGCTATCGGAGCGGGAGCCGGAGCCATCGCCGGGATCGCGACCGTTTTGGCAACTCACAACCATCCTTCGGTGATCTACCCCGAGACCGCCCTGACATTCCGCATCGATTCGCCGGTGACGATTGCGACCGACCGGGCGCCGCAGGCATTTCGCTACGTGGGACCGGAAGACTACAACAACTATCCGCAGCAACAGCTCGTGCGGGCCAGGCCGCCGGCACCATATGCGTCGCCCTATTATGGTTACGGGTCGTATTATGGATACCCATATCCCTACTATTACCCGTACTATTGGGGCCCGGGATTTGGAGCGTACTTCGGCGGCGGCTTTTATGGGGGCTTTCGCGGTGGCTTCCGCCGCTGGTAGTGACGGCCTAGAGAAGAACTGCTTCGCGGAGCGGCTCCCGGTTACGGCCGGGAGCCGTTTCCGTTTAGAGGGGTCACGCTGGCGCGCGACGGCTGCCCGTCAGCGCGACGATGGAGCCCGCTCGGGCAGCGGCGATCCCGGTCCGGGCGGCAGCAGGAGGGCAATGAGAACTCCCGCCAGAAGTACGGCTATCGTGACGACATCGGGGTCGAGCATGAATCTCCCTTCGCCTACACGCGGATAAACTGGCCCTCAAGCGGTGTTTGCGGCAGCGGGAGAACGTGAGGTTAGCCTGAAAGCCTCGCTTTGTCTGTAGGAACCCGCAATTGTAGCATGGCGGTCAGTGCGTCATGGCGTAAACGACGTAGTCCACGCCGAGACGGATGCCCAGCGCCGAGTACTTCTCGGGGTACTCCGGATCGTCGGCCCATTCCCAGGAATCGCCGATATCGGAATTGAAGGTCAGGGCCACCATGATGCGGCCGCGGTCGTCGTAGATGCCGCGCCAGTGGGGGATGGAGCCGTCGTTGCGGTAGGTGGTGCCGCGCGCCAGAGCCCACTGACCGGGCACCTGGTAGCGGTCGTCGAGATCGTAGACCATGTGGAAAATGGGATCCTTGCCATCGATCTCCACAATGGGCCGGTCCGGGAAAACCAGCCGCATACTTTCGTAGAAGCGGTTCCACTCCTCGGTTCCCCAGAAATCGTCCAGCATGATGAAGCCGCCGCGCAGCAGATATTCGCGAAGCGTGCGGGCCTCGGCGCCGGTCAGCTTCCAATCGCCCATCTCTCCGGCGTTCATCCAGGGCCAATTGTAGAAGTCGTCCGAATCGTCGGGATTGACGGGTTGCTCGACGGAGCGGACGTTGATGCGCGTCAGGCGGCGCAGCGCGGCGGCGAAGTGGCGGTCGGCGCGCGGGTAATCCTGAGTCCAGCTCGTGAAGCCCTCGCGCCAGTCGAAGCCGCCGCCGAAACGGCGCGAGAAGCGGCCGAAGCGCGCGTTGGGATGCTGCGGGTACATCAGGCGCGCGAAGACCCACTCGGTCTTCTCCTGGTAGTCCGGAGGCAGCGGGATATCGTCGTACGGCTCCATGCTGGGATAGACACGGAAAGGGCGCTGGAACGCAATCAGACCACAGATCAGCACCAGACCGCAGCATCCCAGCCGGAGCGCCGGGGAATTCATAACGCGCTGATTCAATTCTACTGCTCTTAGCGGCGTCTAGCGCTCTATTGGGGATCTTCTTCGGAAGCCGCTTCGGCCTCGGCGGCGGCTTCCGGGCCGGCCGCGCGGGCTTCTTCGACCAATCGCCTGGCCTTCTCCAGATCCTCGCGCGGCACCTGCACCTGGAATTCGAACACGGGGATCACGCTGGCTCCCACGATCACAGATTGAATCCCGCTGGCCTGCAGCAGGTTGTGGATGTTGCCGGCTTCCAGCTCGGCATCGATCGCGCCGGAACTGAAGAGCGTGATCATATCGAGTGCGGCGGAAGGATCCACGGACCCCTCGTCCGGCTGGCCTTCCTCGCCTTCGGGTTCGCGTTCGGGATCTTGCGCCATGCCTCAAGGATATCGCAGAATGTGGAAAGCGACCCGAAAGCGGCGTGCGCGTGGAGGCGGTCAATGTCCGGAGAATATAGCGAAGCAAGGGACACCAGTATGCGGGAAGATAGCGGCAACCGGGTGGCGTGGTTTCTGACCGGCTTCATGATCGGGGCCGCGGCGGGAGTGCTCTACGCTCCCAAGAGCGGCAAGGATACCCGGCGGCTGCTGACCGATAAGGGCCAGCAGGTTAGCGACACCGGCAAGGAGTTCGCGGACGCCGGCCGCGAAATGTTCGAGCGCGGGCGCAAGCTCGTCGAAGACGCTGCCGAGCTGTTCGAACGCGGGCGGCAATTGGTCAAAGGCTGATTCGATGCCGTCGCCATCCCGGCTGTCGTGGGACGACGAAATGACCGTGGCGGCGGCGCCGGAACGCGTCTTTCCGCTGCTCTGCCCGGTGCGCGAATACGATTGGATCCCCACGTGGAACTGCCAAATGATCCACAGCCGCAGCGGCGTGGCGGAGGATGGCTGCGTTTTCCAGACGCCTGTGCCGGGCGGCGGCACGATGACCTGGGTGGTGAGCGTCTACGAGCCGCCACGGCGCATCGAGTTCACTTGCGTGGCGCCGGAGCTTTTCGTGATGCGTCTCAAGCTGAGCCTGGAAAGGGGCGGCGCGGAACGCATCACCCTCCGCTGGCGGCGCGAATTTCTCTCGCTGGGCGAAGCCGGCGACCGGCACCTGGCGGAACATCGGACCGAGGCCGCGCACCGCGAATCGATGGCGCTGCTGGAGCGGAATCTGCGGGAGTACCTGGCCGGGACCGCATAGCTCCGGCGGGCGATCCCGCGGGCGGCCCTGTGCGCGTACCATGTAATTGATGGCCACTACTACTACCGCAAGTTTGCCGGAGTTCCGCAACGAACCCTACTGCGATTTCTCCACGCCCGCTAACCGGCAGGCCATGGAGGCTGCCCTGGGGCAGGTGCGCGCCGCATTCGGCCGCGAATACCAATTGCGCCTGGGCGGCGAATGGATCGCCACTTCCGATAAGCTGAACTCGCTAAACCCCTCGAATCCGCGCGAGGTTGTGGGCATTCATCACAAGGCCACGGCGGAGCTGGCGCGGCGCGCGGTCGAGAATGCGCACGCCTATTTTCCCGAATGGAGCCGCACGCCGGCCGAAGAGCGCGTGCGCCTGCTGCGGGAAGCCACACGCATCCTGCGCTCGCGCAAGCTGGAGTTCGATGCCTGGCTGGTCTACGAAGCCGGCAAAACCTGGATCGAAGCCGAAGCCGACGTCTCGGAAGCCATCGACTTCTGCGAATTCTACGCGCGCGAGATGCTGCGCCTGGCGGGTCCGCATAAAGTGACGCAGCTTCCCGGCGAGCTGGATGAACTGATCTACATCCCGCTGGGCGTGGGCGTGGTGATACCGCCATGGAATTTTCCGCTGGCCATCCTGGTGGGCATGACGGTAGCCTCGCTCGTGACCGGCAATACGGTGGTGCTCAAGCCCTCTAGCGACACCCCCACGATTGGCGCCAAATTCGCCGAGGTGCTGCTGGACGCGGGCTTCCCCGAGAGGAGCTTCACGCTGCTGACAGGTAGCGGCGCGGCGGTGGGCGACGTACTGGTCGGGCATCCCAAGACGCGCTTCGTTTCCTTCACCGGGTCGCGCGACGTGGGACTGCACATCAACGAGCTGGCTTCTAAGCCGCAGCCCGGACAGATCTGGATCAAACGCGTCATCGCGGAGATGGGCGGCAAGGACGCCATCGTGGTGGATGCCGATTGCGACCTCGATAAAGCCGTCGAAGGCGTGGCGGTTTCAGCGTTCGGCTACCAGGGGCAGAAGTGCTCGGCCTGCTCGCGAGCCATCGTGGACGCGGCGGTTTACGACCGGTTCGTGGAGAAACTGGCGGTGCGGGTGAAGAGCATCAAGGTCGGCCCGTCGGACGATCCGGCAAATTATATGGGACCGGTGATCAACCAGGGGGCGCGCAAGAGCATCCTCGATTACATCGAGATCGGGAAACGCGAAGGCCGGCTGGTGGCCGGGGGAGACGCGCCGGAAGGCGGGTACTTCGTGGCGCCCACGGTGATCGCGGACGTGGCGCCCACAGCGCGCATCTTCCAGGAAGAGATCTTCGGCCCGGTTCTGGCGGTCACCAAGGCGCGCGATTTCGAACATGCCCTGGAGCTGGCCAACGATACGCAGTACGGCCTGACGGGCGCGCTTTACTCTAATAATGCCAAGCACTTGAGCGAGGCGCGCGAGCGTTTCCACGTGGGCAACCTGTATTTCAACCGCAAATGCACGGGGGCCATGGTGGGGGCGCACCCCTTCGGCGGCTTCAACATGTCCGGGACGGATTCGAAAGCCGGCGGGCCGGACTATCTGCTGCTGTTCATGCAGGCCAAGTCGGTGGCGACCAAGCTTGCGTAAGGCACGGCGGGGCGGGGGTTTCCCCCCATAATAGGGAAGTACCCTAAGGCTAGCGTAGAGGGATTATAATGGCACGTCACTATGCCGATAGTTAATAGGTGTGGTCCGGTCGAATGGTCGGGCGCCACCCGGTACACGCGTCCATGAAAGCTATTTGGCTCATTTTTCCACTGGTTCTGGTGGGTTTGCTCCAGAATGCGATATCCGCCGCCACGCCGGCTACCGGCTCCGCGCGCTCTTCCGCCCGAAAGAAAAAGGGGGTCCGCAAGCCGCTGACGCCCTACCCGAAAGTCGATCCGACGCTGGGCGATAACGTGGATGGCGACGATCTCACCATCCGCCGCGCGGCGGTGGAAGCGCTGGGCCAGGTGAACGGCAGCATCGTGGTGGTGGATCCTTCGAACGGCAGGATCCTCACCATGGTGAATCAGAAACTGGGGCTCAAGAGCGGCTTCATCCCGTGCTCGACGATCAAGCTGGTCACGGCGCTGGCGGCCCTCAGCGAGCACGTGGTGGAGCGCGACACCAAGCTCTCGATCAGCCGGCGCGTCACCTTCGATCTCACCAACGCGCTGGCGCACTCCAATAACGAGTACTTCTCGAAGCTGGGCGCCCAACTGGGCTACGATCGCGTGACGCGCTACGCCAAGATGATGGGCTTGGGCGAGAAGGCGGGAATCGATATCCCCGGCGAAGAGCCGGGCGTGTGGCCCGATGGGCCGCCCAAGGAAGGCGGCATGGGCCTGATGACGGCTTTCGGCGAAGGCATCCTGATGACTCCGCTGGAGCTGGCGGCGCTGCTTTCGGCGGTGGCCAACGGCGGCACGCTGTACCACCTGCAATATCCGCGCACGCCGGAGGAGATCGAGCACTTCACTCCCAAGGTCAGGAACGTTCTGGAGATAGCGCCTAACGGCATCGCCGATATCAAAGTCGGGATGCGCGGCGCGGTGGATTACGGCACGGGGCGGCGCGCCAATTACGACCCCAACGAACCGATTCTGGGGAAGACCGGCACGTGCACGGATTTCCGGGTAGCCAGTCACATGGGCTGGTTCGGATCGTTCAACGACGTGAGCCATCACCAGATCGTGGTCGTGGTAATGCTGACCGCGACCAACAAAGCGGTGAGCGGCGGGGTGGCCGCGGGAGTGGCCGGCGCGGTGTACCGCGACCTTTCCGAGCAGCGCTACTTCGCTTCGGATATGGGCAATCGGCCGGACCTGCCGCAGATTCTCAGCACCAGCCCCTGCTGCGCGCAGTAGAGCTCGGGGCCGGCTGCCGCGGCGATATGCGCTGTGCAGAATTGAGGAGGCCATGCAGCGGTCCATCGGAACCTCGGTGCTCAGTGCCGGGGCTTCACTTTTGTATCTGGGACTTACCGTGCTGGGCCGCGGCGGGTTTGCGCCGTTCCTTTCGCAGCCGGCTTTAACCGCCCTCGCTGTCGCGGTGGGCGTCCTTCTCGTCGTGGGATTTTTTAGCCCCGGAAACCTCAGTGCCGGCGAGCAAGAGGACCGCGGCAACCGCTGGGTTCTGGCCGTTTTCGCGGTGACCGGCTTCGCGAGCGCTTATCTGCCGGCCTATACGGACAGGGTCGGGTTCTGGACCCTGGATGGCGATGGCCTCCGCTGGGTGGGCGTGGCGTTATACGCTGCGGGCGGAGCGCTGCGCATCGGGTCGGTCTTCGCGCTGGGACGGCAGTTCAGCGGATTGGTGGCGATCCAGCCCGGGCACAAGCTGGTGACGACCGGGGTCTACAGCGTGGTCCGCAATCCCAGCTACCTCGGGCTGCTCGTCAACGCGCTGGGTTGGGCGCTGGCTTTCCGGTCCGCCATCGGGGTGCTGCTCGCGATGCTCTATATTCCGCCGCTCGTCGCGCGGATGCGGTCGGAGGAAAAGCTGCTGGGGTCGCACTTCGGGGCGGACTACTATGCCTACCGCGCCCGCACATCACGCCTGATCCCCGGCCTGTACTGACGCTGCCTCACAATCCTCCTTTCAGCCTGGCCGAATTACCGGTGCGCCAGTGTGGCTGCGGAAGCCATCCTGTAATTGCAGGAGGTTTTCATGGCAAACGAACTGGCCGCGCTTTCCGATGAACTGGCGGCCGTGGTGGAGCGGACGAAGCGGTACGTGGCGGCGGTGGATGCGCGCCCGCGCTTCTATTCGAGCGGTGTCTTCTGGCGCCCCGGTGTGATCGTGACGGCCGAACACACCATCCGGCGCGAAGAGGAAATTTCAGTTACGCTGGCCGATGGCGCCCAAGTGGCGGCCAGCCTTGCGGGCAGAGATCCAAGCACCGATATCGCGGTGCTGAAGGTGGAGGATTCGGCGCACGAGGCCATCCCCAAAGCGGGCGGACCACCCAAGCCCGGACAAATCGCGCTGAACCTGGGGCGATCGCCCGATTCCGGCGTGAACGCTACCATGGGGATCGTCAGCGCCGTCGGCGGGGAGTGGCGCACGTGGCGCGGCGGCCGCCTGGATCACTACATCCGGCTGGATCTCACGGTATACCCGGGATCTTCGGGCGGCGCGGTGGTGAATACGGCCGGCGAGGCCCTGGGGATCTCCACATCGGTGCTCTCGCGCATCGCAGCTCTGGCCATCCCCACGGGATCGGTGGATCGCGTGGTGGATGAGATTCTGGCGCGCGGACGGGTGACCCGCGGATATCTGGGAGTGGGGCTGCAACGTGTGGAGCTGCCGGACCATCAGAGAGGCCTGATCGTGCTGTCGCTGGAGCCGGAGGGGCCGGGCGCGCGGGCGGGTTTGCTGATTGGCGACATCCTGGTGGCGCTGGGCGGAGTTCCCGTGGCGGAGACGGACGATATCCAGGGCCTGCTCGAGACGCACGGAGTGGGAAGCGGCATCGAGGCCGAGCTGGTGCGCGGCGGGACCGCGCGGAAACTGACGATCACGGTGGGGGAACGGCCCCGGAGGAATTGACATGGCGGGCTTTGGGGAAGTGGCGGAGGCTCTGCGAAGGGCTACGGTTGAGGTGCGGCTGCCGGAATCGCGCGGGGGCGGCTCCGGGGTGATTTGGGAGAGCGATGGCCTGGTGCTCACCAACTCCCACGTGGCGCGCGCGGAGCGACTGCAAGTGGATCTGTGGGACGGGCGGCATTACGAGGGGCGCGTTACGGCGCGGGACCCGCGGCGGGACGTGGCGGCCATACGCATCGCGGCGCGCGATCTGCCCGCCGTGGCGGCCGGCGATTCGAGCGCGCTGCGTCCCGGCGAGCTGGTGATCGCGATCGGCAGCCCGCTGGGCTTTTCGGGGGCGCTTTCCACGGGAGTGGTGCATTCGGTGGGGCCGATCGCGGGCATGGGCCGCGCGAGCTGGATCCGGGCCAGCGTGCGGCTGGCTCCGGGGAACTCCGGCGGACCGCTGGCCGATGCCCTGGGCCGCGTAGTGGGATTGAACACGGCCATCGTGAACGGTCTGGGAGTGGCGCTGCCGGCCAACGCGGCGGCGCGGTTGGTGCGCGACGGCTCGCCGCCCATGCTAGGGGTGACGCTCCAGCCGGTCCAATCCGGCCTGCTGGTGCTGGGCGTGGACCCGCGCGGCGCGGCGGCGGCATCCTCCCTGCGCGCGGGCGACATTCTGCTGGGATCCTATGAAGAACTGGGCGACGCTCTGGATGCGGGGGACGAGGTGCTGCGGCTGCGCTTTCTGCGCGGCGACGCGCGGCGCGTGAGGGAAGCCTATGTGCGCCTGGTTCCGCGCGCGGAGGCGGCGTGATCCAGGTGGCCATCGCGGCGCCCTCGGCGGTGACGCGGGCCGGCCTCGAAGCGCTGCTCTCTTCACATGCGGAGTTCGACGTGGTGGGAGCGAGCGCGGACCTGGCGACTGCCGCGAGTATGCGGCCGGATGTCTTAGTGGCGGCGGTCGAGATCGAGGAACTGACGGCGGCCGGCGATTCCCGCGGGGCACCGATTGTCCTCGTGGGGGGCGCCGGCGACCCCGTGTGGACCGAGGAAGCGCTGCGGCTCGGGGCGCGCGCGGTGCTACCGCCGGATGCCGCGCCGGCGGCCATCGTGGCGGCGGTCGAGGCGGCCGCGAGCGGCCTCGTGGCGCTCGATCCCCGGGATCTGGAAGTTCTGCTGGCTGGCGCCGCGCCCGCGCACCGTCCACGCGAAACCGCGGCGCTGACGGCGCGCGAGATCGAGGTGCTGCGCATGATGGCGGAGGGCACGGCCAACAAGAATATCGCCTGGAAGCTGGGGATTTCGGAGCACACCGTGAAGTTTCACGTGGCTTCCATACTGGGCAAGCTCAACGCTTCCAGCCGGACGGAAGCGGTGACCACGGGCATTCGCAAGGGGCTGATTTTGATCTGATTCCCCCGGATGCAACCGGTACTTATTGCGGCGGGTCCGGCGGTAACTCCATGTCGGGCCGGCCCCGGTCGAAATAGAGCGTTTTCTTCTTCACCGCGCCAGAGCGGCCGACAACCTCAACCGTAAGCGGGCGCAAGGAGAGAGTACACTCTCCCGGGGAGTTGATACCCACCTGACAGGCGAACTGATATGTGAAGGTGGTCTTGGACCGGCTGAGGAAGTCCAATAATGCCAGCCGCGCGACCTGCTGCTGTGCTCCCCAATTCAGGAGATTATCCTGTCGCTGGGTGTCAGGTCCATTCTTGCCGGTGAAACCGGAATTCCAGGTGCCGAGGCCTACATCCAGTTTCACCGGTACACCCGTTTGCTCCTGGATCGCCTCCGTTAGCGCTTCAAGGTGCTCCAAAGGCGTGCGTTGCGCGGTGGGTATTTGGATAACTTTCGAGAGAAGCAGCGGAGCCGGCACACGGGACCCCGTAGGGTCCAGCATTGTGTCCGCTTCCAGTACAGTCACGTCGCCCAGCGTTTCCATCTTATAAGATACCGTACTGTTCTGGTTGTTGAACGCCTGTAGCAGCGCAGCTATACCACCAGCTTGACCGTCCGACCCTCGAAGTGTCGGGATCGAGATTTGTACCCGATCCGCCTGGGGCGGTTCCACCTGAATGCCATCGATGGTCGGCCGGGCGTCGGGCCCCCCCGAAATCTTTGGGGGCCAGACTGGCTCCTCGTACGCGATATGCCAGCCTGTTTTTTCGCACAGCGCGTAAATTGCCATCCTCAGCGACCGGTAGCCAGCGGTGTTTATCTGAAACTCCGGCGTCTGTGCGATCACGAAATTCGGGATGAGCATGGCCGCGCTTAACAGAATTGTACTTTTCACAAACCCTCCTCGCCTCGCCTACGGATAGGATCGTTGAATTTGCACGGCACTTCGACTGGAAGTCAAAGAGGCGGCCGACGGAGTCGCACTAATGTATATCGCCAATGGATTGCTCGTGACGTAGTATTGTCCAGGGCCTGAAACTCCCGAACAGTACATATACATATTCTGTGTGAACGTGATGCTGCAGGTGCCGTTTGACGGCCTCATGTTGTTCACGTCATTGTAAACCATCGTATTACCGGTAGTCCCCACGAAGCCGACGTTATCATACCCCCAGCCATTCGAATAGGAGAACGCATAGTCCGCATTCAGGTTAGCATCCTCGAACTTAATGAAGCTGACGGCCCATGTGCCAACCGGACTCGGGTTGGTAGCTGGTGAGGTACTGTTCCCTTGCTGCCAACAGGTATCGGTTGCGGGCGAACTGAATTGTTCCGTCAAGTATTGGTTAGCAAAGCTGCCGCCGTTCAGAACCTGAAGAAACTGCCCCAAATAAGGCCAATAGCCACTGTCCCAACCCCATCCGTAAGTTGTCTCCGAGGTGGGGTACACGCAACCCCCCTGCCGCACCTGCCGGTCAATCTGGGCATTGATCGCCGTGCTCTGAGACGTTGGCGTGGCCTGATCTGTGGCGTAGACGTATGCATTGTCGGTGTAGTCTGGATTAGAAATCAGGCTGTACCCGTAATAGTCGTCCCAGTAACTACACTGCCAACTACACGACTGCAACTGGTAGTAATAGTAAACCGTATTCAGGTCGTGGTACGACTCTAGCGTAAAGTATCCGCCCCCGGCGCCGACATTCCCAGAGCACGAAACCGAAGTGTAACTGTAATTCTCGATTGCTGCTTCTTGCGTGCAGACTTGGTACCCAGACCCGTTGTCGGGCTGGAACGACAACCATTCTGCCACTTGAAGATCATAGTAATACGCTGTACTGTAATCGGTGCTCGACGATGCAGTCGCGGTGGCGTTGCCGGAGCCACCGGTCTGGAGGTTAGAGTAAACGTAAAGGTCCTGGGCGGCGGCGGCGCCTGCAAAGATCAGTGTGATCAGGACGGCCTTCATGTGCGACTCTCCTTTAGGCTTTCGTACTCTACTGGGGCGTTCCTGTTCCCGCCGGTTGTACGGAAATGTGCTGCATCAGGACAGACGTAAGATAGCTGACCTGCGCAGGGCCGAGCGAGCTCGTAAGCGACCCGAGCGTACTGCGGATCAGGTTCTCCTTTTGCTGCTGCAGGTCTTGCAGTTCGGAAGGGACAGGGGGTACCGACTGCCCGGTCGCCGCGCCGCGAACTCGATACTTGGCTTTTGCGGCGCTGATAATTGCGGTCGCCTTAGCATCGATGGCGGCCACGGCCGAGGTGTACGTGGCCGCTGTCTCGGCTACTTGGGCAAATGCGGCACCCGACAGGTCATACGCGCTCTGAAGATACAACTGGTTTGAGGTGGGCGCTGCCTGCGTCGTGGCGCTTTGGGACTGGCTTACCTGCCGAAAGAAAAGGTCGAAGGCAAAGAGCGTTGGCCTGTCGCTCGGCTCGGCTGCGACGAGCGGCAGGAGCGCGCCGAGCAGCCCAACAACAGCCAGGGATTGGGCGCGCCGCTGAAACTTAGCAACAATGTGAAGAGCGATGTCCATATGTAATCTCCGCAGTTAATGGAAAGCCCGAGGGTTAGTGCGGATCAGGTCAATTAAGATTTCCATATCTTTTTTCCCTGAGAAGGGGGGGGATCTGTACGAATACGCACAAATGCATCATGTGCGTGGGGGTTGAACTCCGTAGGGGTTGTCTCTAGAGGCGGCGGGAAATGCCCGTTCCTGCGTGCGGACTGGCTAGTCGAAATCCCGGGGGAGGCCACGGGACTCGCAAGAGACTGATTCTAATCTAGTTTCTCCGGAAAGACCGCTAGCGGTACTTGTCGCGGCATTCCTTGGAACAGAAGTAAATGACTTTGCCGCCGACCGTGCGGGTGATGCTGGCGGCCGTGGAGACATAGGTCCCGCAGACCGGATCCTTCTTGAGCTCGCCGCCGGCGGGAACCGGTGGAGGAGGCGGATTCACAGGGCGTTGGGAAATGGGGGTACGGGTTCCCGAGAATAAATTCCGGAGAGCCGCTCTTACGAAGAAGAAGAGCAGTATGGGAAGCAGGAGATCGACAAAGAGGTAGCGAAGCATGCTGCTTGGGCGGAGAGCACGGCCCTCCGCCCACAGGGGATCTATTTCAGTTTACTTCTTTTTCTTGGTGCTCTTGCCGGCGTCGGGATTCTGGAACTTCGTCTCGACGCTGGAACCGAGCGTGGCCAGCATATCCTTGGCGGCCTGGGCGAACGTGCCGTTGGGCTGAAGAGAGAGATACTTCTGCAGCGCATCGACCGTGCCCGGAACCGGGTTTATCTTACCATCGGCGCCGATCTGAGCCTTGGCGACCAACGTCACGCCGTACTGGTAATAAGCATCGGCATAGTTGGGGTCGGCATCGATGGCCTTCTTGAACGCTTCGCCAGCCGTGTCGTTTTGCCCGCTGTTCACCAGTAGCGCACCGAGATTGTAGTAGTACTTGCCAGCGCCGGGAGGATCGAGCTGCACGGCCTTGGCCAATTCTGCCTGCATTTCGGGGAACTTCTTCGCTTTGGCGAGAGCCAGAGCGTAGTTGTTGTGGGTGGCGGCGTCGTCCGGCTTCAGCTCGATGGCCTTGGCATAAGCCTCGATGCCCTTCGCCATGGCAGCGTCGAAATCGGCGCCGGTCTTGGTGCTGCCGAGGCCGACATAGGCTTCCGCCAACTGCGCCCAGACGGCGGGCTGCGTGGGATCCACCTCGGCGGCCTTGGTGAGGTCGGTTACGGCTTCCGGCCACTGCTTGTTTTGCACGGCAGTCAGACCGGCGTTGAAGGATTCGTTCAACTCGGAGCGTTTCTTGAGCGCAGCCTCACGGTCTTTCATGTTCTTTTCGAGGGCGGCTTTATCCGCGGCGCTCATTCCGCGTTCTTGAGCGGCACTCATTCCTGGCCCGGCAGCCTGGCGGGCGGCGGCCTGCTTCAGGTCGAAATTGATTTCCTTGGGGTCGCCGGGCGACGTCTTGATATTGCCCTGCTTGTCTACATCCTTACCGTCCACCTGAACGGTGATGTTATACAGGCCGATGGGAAGTCCGGTATGGAAATAGCGGCCCTTCTTATCGGTTTTGGTTTGATAATTTCCTTTAACGTCGGTGCGTTCGATCTTGACCACGGCGCCTACAACCGGCTGTCCGTCAGTCCCTTTCACATCCCCTTCAATCGAAGTGATTTGGGCGAGTGAAGTGAAGGCCAAAAGGAAGAGCCCCGCCGTGGCTTGCGCCAGGCTGCGAAACTTCATAGATCCTCCAAAAGAATTAAACCACAGTATATCGTAATTTGGGACACCGCTCTCTGTTTGATGCCGGGTGAGCGTCGCCGGGCCGGCCCGGCGGCGGGACGGCTGGCGCGATCCGGGAGGGGAAGCATGGCGGGACAATGCTTTAGCCCGCCGGGGATCCGACCAGGGCTGGGCATCGGGCGCCTGGAACGGCAGTAACGTAAGAAGGTTCGGGGACGCCTAAGATTTCACTATGACCAAGAAGCTGCTTTTTGCATTTACGATCCTGCTGGTCGTCGTTTTCGTCGCAACGGCGGCGGATGTTAGCGGCAAGTGGGTTTACGAGCAGGCCGGCCGGAGAGGCGGGAACCCGGTTCAGGTGACCCTCACTCTCAAGGCCAGCGGCTCTTCCCTGACCGGGACCCTTTCGCGGCCCGGCCGTGACGGCGGCACGATGGAGGCCCCGATCTCCGACGGAAAGGTGAATGGAAACAACGTCTCCTTCAAAGTCGAGATTAATATGGGTGGCATGTCGATGACTCAGGACTTCAGCGGGACTCTCGAGGGAGACAATCTGAACCTGAAGGTCACGCGGCCCGGACGCGACGGCAACCCGATGACCACGGACGTTACGGCCAAGAGGGCCGGTAGTTAGGCCCAGGTCTCCGATTCACCGGTTGACCGCGAGCGGCCATCGCCTCAACAGCGAGACCGCTTTTTTGTGCCCGCGAGGAGGCGCTTGCGACTCAGTAGGAGGCCGCCGGCGACCGCGCCCTTACGGTCGCGGCTCAGAACGAGCCGCGACGGTAACGGTTGCTAATACTTCGGCACGCCGCGGTCCACGCTGTCGCTCCAGGCCAGGATGCCGCCCTTCATGTTGCGCACGCGTTCGAAGCCGGCTTGCCGCAGAATGCCGCAGGCTTTGGCGCTGCGCATACCGCTCTTGCAATGGACCACGATATCGGCCTTGGGGTCCAGTTCGCCCAGCCGCTTGGGCACTTCGCCGAGCGGGATGAGCCTGGAACCGGCGATGGCGGCGATCTTGTATTCGTGAGGCTCGCGCACGTCCAGCAGCACGAAATCCTCGCCGCGATCCATCTTGGCTTTCACTTCGGTTACGTCGATTTCGCCTTCGTTCACGCGCGTCTCCTGAGCGGCCGCGTTGGGCGCCGGCACACCGCAGAATTGATAATAATCGATCAGCCGGGTGATGGTGGGGTGCTCGCCGCAGACGGGGCACTCGGGATTCTTGCGCAGCTTCAATTCACGGAAGCGCATCCCCAGCGCGTCGTAGAGCAGGAGGCGCCCGACCAGAGGCTCGCCGATCCCCAGGATCAGCTTGACCGCCTCAGTGGCCTGGATCAAACCGATGGTGCCCGGCAGAATTCCCAGCACGCCGCCCTCGGCGCAGCTCGGCACCAGGCCGGGAGGCGGCGGTTCGGGGTAGAGGCAGCGGTAGCACGGGCCGCCCTGATAAGCGAAGACGGTGGCCTGGCCTTCGAAGCGGAAGATGGAGCCGTAAACGTTGGGCTTGCCCAACAGCACGCAGGCATCGTTGACCAGGTAGCGCGTGGGGAAGTTGTCGGTGCCATCCACCACCAGGTCGTAATCCTTGAGGATTTCGAGCGCGCTCTCGCTGGAGAGCGCCGTCTCGTACTTGACCACCTTGAGATAGGGATTGATGGCCAGCATCTTCTCGGCGGCCGAATCGAGCTTCTTGCGGCCCACGTCGCTCGTGAAGTGGATCACCTGGCGCTGCAGGTTGGTGGCATCCACCACGTCGAAATCGACCAGGCCGATCCGCCCGACTCCCGCGGCGGCAAGATAGAGTCCCAGGGGCGCGCCCAGACCGCCCGCGCCCACCAGCAGGACTTTGGCGGCTTTGAGCTTGCGCTGGCCCTCGATGCCGACCTCGGGGAGGATCAGGTGGCGGCTGTAACGCAGGATCTCGTCGTTGGACAAGGCGGCCGGGTCCGCCGCGGCTTCGGGCGGCGCGGTGGTGGTGGAACCGCCGGCAATCGAGGGAACCAGCGAGATGGTGTCGCTCTCCTGGGCGGCGGTGCTGTCCTTACTCAAATAGCGTATGTCTTCGTCGTTCAGGTACACATTGACGAAGCTGCGGACCTTGCCTTCGTCAGTGAAGATATGCTTGCGCAGATCGGGATAGAGCGCGGTGAGCGCGCCGAGCACCTCGCCGACGGTGGCGCCGGGGACGCTCACGGTATCCTGCTTGGCAGTGAACTGGCGCAGGGGTGTGGGAATCAGAACCTTCGGCATTTCAGTAAATTAACTCCTCGCCGGCGGCCTCAGTCTGCTCGATATTCGGCAGCCAGCTATTGGCATGGTGGAATTCACCGTTGCGAATGGAAAGCACCACGAACGAATACCACGGGCATGAATTCTTCAGATCGGTTTGCGAAAAATAGGCATCGCAATCGGGATGCGAATGGTAGATGCCGATCAGATCCAGGCTGCGGCTGCGCGCGGCTTTCTCGGCGGCCAGCAGGTCTTCGGGACGCAGCTCGTAGCGCGCGGCGCGGGGGCCCGCGAAGGCATTTTCCAGAGGCAAGGCCGCACTCACGGTCTTGGAGCCGTTCTCGGCGATTCCCAGCATGGCGCCGCAGCATTCATCGGGATAGATCTGGCGCGCGTGTGCCACCATGGCCGACCAGGGCTCGGTTTCGATGCGGATCATCGCTCGTCCCAGAACGGCTCGCTCAGATACTTGTCGGCGCTGTCGCAGAGCACCGTCACGATAAAGCCGGTCTCGCCGCGGCCGGCCAGTTCGCGGGCCAACACGGTGGACGCGTGCACGTTGGCGCCGGAGGAGATCCCCACCAGAAGTCCCTCTTCGCGCGCCAGGCGGCGGACCATGGCGTAGGCGTCTTCGGTTTCGATCCAGAGATTGCGGTCGGCCAGCTTCCCGTCGTAGATGCCGGGCACAATGGCGGTGGGCATGTGCTTCAAGCCTTCCAGGCCATGAAACCCGGAAGAGGGCTGCGCGGAACAGCAAAGCACATCCGGCAGCTCGTGTTTCAAACGGCGCGAGACGCCCATGAAAGTTCCGCTGGTTCCCATGGAAGCCACGAAATGCGTGAGGCGGCCGGCGGTCTGGCGGACGATCTCGGGGCCGGTGTGCTCGTAGTGAGCTTTCCAGTTGGCGGGGTTGTTGTACTGATCGGGGTAAAAGTAGCGGTCGGGATCGGCCGAATAGATCTGGCGGCAGAGGCGAATGGCGCCATCGGAGCCTTCGGCGGCATCGCTGAAGACCGTTTCGGCTCCGTAGGCCTTGAGAATGCGTTTGCGCTCCAAGGAGGCGTTGGCCGGCAGCACCAGTTTGACCCGGTAGCCGCGGTTGGCGCCGATCATGGCATAGGCGATGCCGGTGTTGCCGCTGGTGGCGTCCAGGATGGTCCGTTCGAGATTCAGCTTGCCGGAGCGCTCTCCATCCAGAATCATGTTCAGCGCGGCGCGGTCTTTCACGGAGCCGCCGGGATTGAAGTATTCGGCCTTGGCGAAGATCTCGATGCCGGGAAAGTCGCGGGGGATTTTCTCGAGGCGCACGAGCGGGGTGTTCCCTATAGTGGCCAGCAGCGGTTCGGCATCGGTGCGCGCCAAAGGCGGGACGGCGGACAGTTGGGCCATGGCTATCTCGTTGGATTCATTTGCGCCCGACCCGGATGCGAATCTCGCATCTCGAGGCAAACAAAAGGAATACTCGGGCGTGCCAAGTGTCCCCATTATAGCATCGCCCTAAACCCCGTCAAGAATATAGAGATTGCCCCGGGAGGGGCGCTAATTCGTCGCGCTGCGACTGGGAGCCGATGTTAGCTTTAGGGCTCGGATGCGCCGGTTATCGGTGTCGGAGACGTACAGGTTGCCGGCGGCGTCCGCGGCGATGCCACCGGGGCTTAGAGCGGCACTGGCAGCCGGGCCGCTGTCGCCACTGAAACCGAAAGCCCCGCTTCCGCCTACCGTGGTGATTATGCCGCCCGAGACCTTGCGAACGCGGTTATTGAAAGAATCGGAAATGTAGAGGTTTCCGGCAGCATCCACGGCCACGCTTTGCGGCCAGTTCAAAGGCGCAGAGGTCGCCGGAACCTTGTCGCCGGTGAAGTCGCGAGTTCCGTTGCCCGCTACCGTGGTGATGGTTCCATTGGCGACTTTGCGGATGCGGTTGCTTTCGGTATCGGCGATATAGATGGTCCCGGCGGCATCCACGGCTACCCCCCGAGGCCAGTTCAACTGCGCGGCAGTGGCCGGACCGCCATCGCCGCTAAAACCGAAGGACCCATTTCCGGCCACGGTGGTGATTACGCCATTCGAGATCTTGCGGATGCGGTTGTTGCTCTCGTCGGCAATATAAACATTGCCGGCGGCATCTACGGCGACGCCATAGGGCATGTTCAACTGGGCACTGGTAGCCGGGCCGCCGTCGCCGCCCGACCCGTAGGTTCCGTTCCCGGCAATGGTGGTGATAACGCCTTTTGAGACCTTTCGAATGCGAAGATTCAACGTGTCGGCGATGTAGAGATTGCCGGCAGCATCCACGGCGATACCGTGGGGATTGAGCAATTGCGCGCTGGTGGCGGGGCCGCCATCGCCGCTGAAGCCGTAGGTTCCATTCCCCGCGAGGGTGGTGATCACTCCGCCAGCGATCTTGCGGACGCGGTTGTCATCCGAGACGTAGATATTTCCGGCGGTATCCACGGCAATACCCGCGGGATTCAGAGCGGCGCTGAGAGCCGGGCCATCGGGGCTGAAGGCCGAGGTCCCGTCACCCGCAATCGTAGCGATGGAGTAGGTCTGGCCGAATACGCACCAGGATCGGAGCAAGGAAAGGGTAATGAAAACAGCAGGATGCAGCCGCACGCCGGATGGAATTTTCATATTGACCTCACTGCGCGCAGGACACCTCGGGGAAGCCTGCGTGAGTCGTGACTTCTCCTGTTAGGCGAAGCAACGGGACGTAGATGTTACAGGTCGCACGCTTTAGCACACTCGACTAGCTCGCCATAGCCCTTAAGGGCTAAATAGAAATCGCTGTCGAACCCCGAAGTTGTTCGGAAGCGAACGGTAAGAGCCTAAAACTAAACAACTTCGTGCCGATCCGCCGGTAGACTGGATACCATGGGCGGGGACGAGTTGGGTACGCCGAAAAGGGAACCGGCCGTCCCTCGTGAGCGCGCCCCGGACCGGGAGCGCTACGAGCAGCGCCTTCTCATACAGTATTCTGCCGGGCGCATTCTGGCGAACGCCGAATCGATGGATGCCGCCGCGCCCAAACTCCTGGAGGCGATCGCCGGTGCCTTGGATTGGCCGGTGGGACTGCTTTGGACGCCGCACGACGAGGATCGCGTGCTGCCCTGCGCGGGGCATTGGGAGAGGACCACCCAGTACGCGGGTTTTGCCGCCGCGTGCAGAGAGACCGCGTTTGCCTCGGACGCCGGTTTGCCGGGGCACGTCTGGAGCACCAGGGCTCCGGTGTGGATCGCCGATGTGCGTGAGGACAGCGCCTTCTCGCGGCTGGAGCCAGCCGTGGATCACGGCCTGTGCTGCGGGTTCGCTTTTCCCATCATGCTCGGCGAGCAGTTCTACGGGGTGATGGAATTTTTCACGGATCAAATCCAGCCGGCGGACGAGGGGCTGCTGCAAATCGCCGGCTCGCTGGGATACCAGATCGGGGAGTTTGTGGAGCGCACTCGCGCGCAGCAGCGGCTGGCGGAACGCGAGGAGAGCTATCGCGCGCTTACGGAGACGGCTTCGGACGGCATCATGACGATCGACGCCGCGAGCACCGTGCTGCTGGCCAATACCGCCGCGGCGGAGATCTTCGGGTACACCGTGGAGGAGTTGATCGGCGCGGACCTGAGCGCCCTCATGCCGGAATCCATGCGGGTGCTTCACCAGGCGGGGATCGCGCGGTATCTGGAAACCGGCCGAAGAGGCAGAGCCTGGCAGGCCATGCGCGTTACGGGGCGGCATCGCGCGGGCTACGAGATTCCACTGGAGGTCTCTTTCGGCGAGTACAATCGGCAGGGCAAGCACTTCTTCGTCGGGGTGATCCGCGACGTGACGGAACGCCAGCGGCTCAACGATATGTTGCGACAAAGCGCCAAGCTGGAGAGCCTGGGCGTGTTGGCGGGCGGCATCGCACACGATTTCAATAACCTGCTCACGGGCATCCTGGGGAATGTCAGCCTGGCGCTGGAGACGGTGGGCGATGCGCATCCGGCCAGCGGGGCGCTGCGGGACGCCATCGAAGCCAGCGAGCGGGCCGCGCATTTGACCAAGCAATTGCTGGCGTACGCCGGGAAAGGCCGTTTCGTCATCGAGCCGACGGACCTTTCGGCGCTGGTGCGGGAGATCGCCGTTCTGATCCAGAGCTCGATTCCGAAGCACGTCGCGCTGCGCATGGACCTCGAAGAGCCGCTTCCCCCGGTGGATGCCGATATAGCTCAGATCCAGCAACTGGTGATGAACCTGGTGATCAACGGCGCAGAAGCCATTCCGGAAAACCACCCCGGCACGGTTCTGGTGGTCACGCGGACGCAGGAAGCCGATGCTCCGTACCTGGCGGCGTTCGGCGCGGAGGATATCGCCCCCGGCAAATACGTTTCGCTGAGCGTGCACGATAATGGCGCGGGGATGGACGAATCCACGCTCAGCCGGATCTTCGATCCCTTCTTCACCACGAAATTCACGGGGCGCGGCCTGGGACTGGCCGCGGCGGCGGGAATCGTGCGCGGCCACAAGGGCGCGCTGAAGGTCTTCAGCAGCCCCGGGCAGGGCACCACGTTCAAAGTTCTGCTCCCCATGGGAGTGCGCACGCGAAGCAAACCCGAGGAACCTGGTACGGGCGAAAGTCTTCTTGGGCAGGGCCTGGTGCTGGTGGTGGACGATGAGCCGCTGGTGAGAAGAACCGCCAAAACCGGGCTGGAAAAATACGGCTACAGCGTCCTCACGGCCAACAATGGGCGCGAGGGCGTGGATTGCTTTCGCGAGGTGCACGACCAACTGAAGGCCGTGATCCTGGATATGACCATGCCGGTCATGAGTGGAGAAGAAGCCCTGGAGCAGATGCGCCTGATCGATCCCGGCGTGCCGGTCATGCTTAGCAGCGGTTACAACGAAGTCGAGGCTATACGGCGCTTCACGGGGAAGGGACTGGCCGGTTTTCTGCAGAAGCCCTATACGGCCGCGGCACTGGCCGAGGAGCTGCGGACCGCCATCGGCGACGCGGACAGAGGCGCAGTGCAGTGACCGCGGGCGATGCGGATCTCAGAGAATCTCAAGCCGCGAGCGATGGCAATGCGGGGACCGAATCCGCCATACGCGTGCACGTCGCTTCCTGCGACGCCTGATAATAGGCTTGCGCGAGGGCGAGGATCCTCTCGGCTTGATCGGGAATGTGGCTGCGCAGGCAGAGAATGGCGCTCTCCGCTTCCGGCATGGCGACGCCCCAGGATGGCATAGCGGCTTGCATGGAGAGGTGCACGCCGGCGGCGCGCGCGCCGAGCAGCTCGTCGATGGCGCGCTGGAGGCAGTCCTTCAGGTTGCCGTTGGGGCCGGTGGGAAGCACGTAGGTGTGCGCGTGGAGGACGTCGCCCACGCGGTCGTCGTGGAAATCGCGCGCGAAGACGTCGATGGGATATCCGCAAAAGAGCGTGATGCCGCCGTCGCGAAGGCGCCGGTTCCAATACTCCTCGACGCGGAACGCCGCTGCGGTGCGGCCAGCTTCCCAGAGCACGCCGACCACCTCGCCGTACACCCGCACCGCGGCACCCGCCACGCGCGGGCGCACCAGGCACAGGGCTTCTCCGATGGCTTCCTCAAAGCGCTCCCAATCCGGCTCGCCGTGGAGCTCGATGCGGGCGAGTATTTCGTGCGCTTCCAGCATTGTGAGCTGTCTCTCGCGAAGCGCCAGGTCCACATCGGCGCCCAGCCGAGCGAGACGATCCGCGAGGCTCTCCAGCCGGGAAGGGGTTGCGATGACGAGAAGGCCATCGCCCTTAAGCAAACCGTCCCATAAAAAACCAGCGACGTTGCGGTTCAATGCCGGCTCATCGGCCTTGTAGAACTGAACAAAGTGGTTATGAGGCTCGGCTCGCCAAAGAGTCTCGCACGCATCTTTCATGGGCACCCTAGCTCCTTGGAGCTATCCAAGTATAAGTGGACTCGGCGGGGGCGGGCTGTGCGATCCAGCGCAGGTTCAACCTCGCTTTAGAGAGCTTGTCGGAAAGACGACGGCTGCCTGCAAAGTGCGGAAGCTCACGAAAGTCTTCAGGCCCGCAACCAGGGCTTGATGGTGTTGAGAGTTTCGGCAGGCGCCTTCCTGGCAGCGTCGTCCAGATGGCAGGCATTGCCGCCGGAAACGATTTTGGCCGCGCCTTCGAAGGCTTTGGTCACCGGCACGTCGCGGACGGTGGAATTCTTGAACGCTCGGCGAGTACGCCATCAGGCGATGAGGTAAGTCTCTTGGAAAAAGTTCTACATTGTTGCAACGGCACGGGACTCACGCGACGGCAGTCAACGCATCTTATCTGATCGTTTACTCCCGTGGGCCGCAGTTACCCGAGGTAATGCGCGCCGCAAGCGGCCTGTGTTCGGACGTGTATCTTTCCACGCTATCCGCCGCTTAACAGGCGGTGGCGATCTTGACACTTCCACCAGGCACCGGACATGATAATACATACACGGGGCGGCACGCCACCTGCCCCACAAGCCTATCGTAGTTGTGCAGCTCGTGCCCTGTTAATCCGAGGTTATTGTAAGCCATACGCCGGAGGCGCGCCCCAAGCGGCACGCGCGGGTGCGGTCGGCGCCAACGCTTCCCGGGTATGTTCCCCCGTTTCGACCTAACGTTCCCCGCAGCGCTTCGATAGCGCGCGGGTTCCGAACCATTCGAATTGGAATTCAAGTTCTATGCAACCACTTCAAAGAATGATGGCCATTCGGGTCGCATTGCTCGCCGCGCTGGCAGCATCCTGGCCTCTGCAGGCCCAAGTAACGACCTACCATTACGACACTGGGCGCACCGGTGCCGTGTTAACCGAGACCATCCTCAATACAACCAACGTCGACGTCACAACGTTCGGGAAACTCTTCTCGCTGGCCGTGGATGGCCAGATTTATGCGCAGCCGCTGTATGTGCCCGCGGTAGGCATTCCTTCGCAGGGAATTCACAACGTAGTGTACGTGGCGACGGAACACAACAGTGTGTATGCCTTTGACGCGGACTCGGTGCAGGCCGGTCCCTTGTGGCATGTCAATCTTGGCCCATCCATGCCGCAAGCGGTATGCTGCGCGCCGCGGGATATGTTCCCCGAGATGGGCATCACGAGCACTCCCGTGATCGACTTGTCCACAGGCACGCTGTATGTTGTCGCGGAGACTTACGAGAATCAAGTAACTGCCTTCACGTTGCATGCCCTCGATATTACAACGGGAACCGATAAACTTCCGGCGGCGACGATTCAGGGAAGCGTGCCGGGCACAAGCAACGATAGCGTGAATGGGACGCTTACGTTCCAGCCGATCCATCACTGGCAGCGGCCCGGCCTGTTGCTGCTGAACGGCAATATATATATCGGCTTCGCATCGCATCAGGATAGTACCCCCTTCCACGGCTGGGTGTTTGGCTACAGCGAAGCCAATTTGCAACGAACCGGGGTGGTCTGCCTGTCGCCCAATTCAGAGGAAAACGGCGTGTGGCAGGGCGGCGTAGGCCTGGCCGGGGACGCCAACGGCAACGTCTATGCGGTCACCGGCAACGGACCGATGGACGCGAATACAGGTGGCACGGAGTATGGGGACAGTGTGGTGAAGATAGGGACGGCCAGCGGCCTGGCAGTCGTCGATTACTTCTCACCTTCCGTCGAAACCCAGGATGCCGCCAACGATTGGGATCTTGGCAGCAGCGGCCCAACGCTGCTGCCCGGAACCTCGCTGGCCGTGGTCGGCGGGAAGACCGGCACGGTTTATGTCGTGAACACGACCAATTTAGGCCACTTCAATAGCTTAACCGACCAGATCGTGCAGGAATGGAAGATGGCAGGCGGGTTCTGGGGCGGCAACCGGATCTATTACAACTCGACTTTGTATGTCTTTCCAACGGGGAACGGACTGCACATGCTCTCGTTTAATGGATCGCAATTCAATGTGACACCGATTTTCACAAGCAGCGCCACGGCGCCGGCCTCCCAGAGCAACGGCCCGGCGATGTCTATCTCGGCAAATGGCTTTGCCGCGGGGACAGGCGTCGTGTGGACGTCGTACGATACGACGGGGACCGCCGATGGCGGCCCACATCCGGGAATTCTGCGTGCCTTCGATGCCTCGAATGTGAGCCGGGAACTGTGGAACAGCAATCAGGACAATGTTCGGGATTATTCCGGAAGCTGGGCTAAGTTCTCGCCGCCCATCGTCGCGAACGGGAAAGTCTATCTCGCCACGTTCGATAACATGCTGAATGTCTATGGTCTGCTTCCCGGCGGAGCGACGATGGCGGCTACTGCCGGGGGGCCGCAGAGCGCGACCGTGGGCAGAGCGTTCACCACCGCGTTGCAGGCGACGGTCAAGGATGCCGGCAACAACCCCCTGACCGGGGTGACGGTCACCTTTGCCGCCCCTGGGACGGGCGCCGCCGCTACGTTCAGCGGATCGGCGACGGCCGTTACCAACGCCAGCGGAATCGCTACCGCGCCGGCTTTGACGGCCAACTCCCAGGCGGGCACTTACACGGTTACCGCCAGCGCGGCGGGCGTGGCCACGCCGGCCAGTTTCAGGTTGACGAATCTTCCCGGGCCTCCGGCGAGTGTCTCGGCCGCTGCCGGCACGCCGCAGAGCGCGACGATCAACGCGACTTTCACTACGGCGCTGCAGGCGGCGGTGAATGACGCAAGCGGCAATCCAGTGAGCGGCGTGACGGTGACCTTCACCGCGTCCGGCACCGGGGCTCGGGCCGCTTTCTCGGGATCGGCCACGGCAACCGCGGTTACCAACGCTAGTGGGATTGCCACCGCGCCCGCCCTGACCG
>Ga0181517_10000640_pt1 | contig 45660 bp, 45 predicted proteins | sample PEATcosm2014_Bin_31_FD_119748 | JGI IMG/M metagenome (GOLD analysis project Ga0181517, IMG submission 119748) | Peatland microbial communities from MTU Mesocosm Facility, Houghton, MI, USA - PEATcosm2014_Bin01_30_metaG | ecosystem: Environmental > Terrestrial > Soil > Wetlands > Peat | place... | reverse complement strand
TTTATGTTTTGCCCGCATTTTGCCCGCAAATAGCGCCCAGTGGGCCGTTTTTGCCGGTTATGCCGGTTCGTAAGTACCGTACCGTCTGTACTTTGCGGTTTGAACTGCTCCATGGCATGGAAGAGGTCGTCGGTTCGATCCCGACCAGGTCCACCAAATCTTTTCAAGCATTTAGCGCCACCTCCGTTCCGCGACTTTGTCGCATCTTTGTCGCAAATTCCAAAACCACACCACGAGCTGGCTTCGCAGGCACTGCCGAAACCTGAATGGTAGTGTTCTCTGGAATCGTCGTAGGCATCCCGAGAACATCGTTCCTGGACGAGCTGTTCGTTGCCGTTCCCGCGCGTGGTGTCATCGGTGGCTCTGGTGCAGGTGACGCCCCCGTCTTCTTCGACAACTCCGCATGGATTGCGTCGAGCGTCGTACGTACTCCCGGAAGGAGAACCTGCATATAAACGTTCTCCGTGGTGTCCGTCGTCTCATGCCGCATGAAGCCCTGCACGTCCTTGCTTGATCCCAGTTTCTGAGCCAAGGTCGCGATCGTGCGCCGGATGACCTGGAATGTCAACTTCGGCAATTCCAGTTCCTCGGCCAGCTTGTGCAGCACCCGCTTGCGGAAGTTGCTCGGATCCAGTGGGCCTCCGAACCGCCCCCGAAAGATAAACGCAGCTGGCGATACATCCTTACGCTTCGTCTTCAAGTGTTCGCGCCATTCACCCAACTTCTTGACCAGATCCTCACAGATCGGCACCTGTGAGGTGCTCCGCTTGGTCTTGCCGTACGGACGAATCTTCCCCTTGTAGTACGTCTCCTTAATATCAAGGAGCAATGGTTCTTCCAGGAGGCTTTGCCAACGCAAGGCAACCACTTCGCCCGGTCGAAGAGCGTTCGACATGTCGAGCATAAGCAGCAACCAGTCGCGAAGATTCTTTTCGAGAAGTCTGTCGAGTGCGGCGCGAAGCTGGTCCCAAGTGAGGACGGTTTTATCGACCTCACGCAGGTTTGCCGGCACCTTCACCAAACGTGCAGGGTCTTTCGGGAGGTAGTTCTGATCGACCGCCTCAGCAAAGAGAGCCCGCATGTAAGAGCGAATCTGCAACACTCGATCCTTGGAATGGGTTTTGGCCAGCTGATTGAGGTGATTCTGCAGGGTGTACTTGTCGAACTTTTCGAGCCGTACGTCCTCGAACGGGGCGATCAGATCTGCCGTGATGATCAGCTTCTTCACCTTGGCAGTCTCTTCTCTCCAGTCCGCCTCCTTCAGTGGCAAGTAGCGGTTTCGTGCAAACCATCCTAAGGTAACAGTGCCGTTTTTCACGGAGCCGTCTTCGGTGATTTGCCCACTCAGTCGGGTGATCTCCTGCGCCAATTTCTCCCGGGCCTGAGATTTGGTCATCTCAGATTTCAGGCCAAGAGCTACCGGTGAAGAGACCGTCTTCGGTCGATTGGTCTCCGGATCGAGGACGGTACGGCGGAAGTACCCGTACCACTTCTTCCCTCGAAGCGAGACCCAACCTTTCTGGTACCAAGTTCCCATTTATTCCTCAAATTCTGTGTGGGGGAATAAGCGGGCCATCCTTATTTTAACGGCGTTTCCGACGTAAATTGGCAGCCCTCTCCCGCTCCTTCAGGAACTCCTCGATCCCACTCGCCCTGTAGCGCAGGGCGCCGTCACTCATACGAATGACCGGCAGATACGGCAGTCTGCGCGAGGAGTGATCCCAAACCCAGTCCTTGCTGACCCTTAGCCTTTGGGCGACATCCTCGGCGGTCAAAAGGGGATCGCCCATCTCCAACTCTCTTAAAGCAAGCACAGATCCCATAACTTCATTTCCTCCAAACCTGTGTTGTCCGGGCCGGTTCGTCCGGCGGATGTGGAGATCTTGGGTCGAATCCGATTCTCGGTCAAATTGACGCCAACTCCTGCCCGCTCCGCCGGTCTCTTAGCCAAGGGGAATCGGAACTCGATTTGACCAAGTTTAGAAACCACTTCATTCTGTCTCCGTGTTCGAGGAGGCCGAATGGCGATCTCAACCAAAGCGCGTGGAGTGGCAGATGTTTGATTCCCTCAAAGACCTCTCCAGCAAACTCGCCGCAACGGGTTACTTCATTGACCCGGTGATGACCCAGGTTGTATTCCTGGCGGCGAGGCTCCAGAAACCGCTCCTGCTTGAGGGACCTGCGGGGTCCGGGAAAACCCAATTAGCGCTGTCTGTCGCCGCGGCGGCGGATAAGCCAGGCGTTCGCCGACGAGGTTTCGTCCGCGCCCGGCACGAAGATGATTATGAATGTCTCGGAGGAGAATACTGCGCAATGGTTTTTGAAGGCGTCGGCCAGGATCGCAACCAAGCGACGTAGTTTGTCGGTGCGCCGCACCGGAGTTTTTTCGACGAAATACACCGAGACCGGAACGGGTAGCGAGAGCGACATCAAGGAAACACGAGCCCGCGAGGACCACATCAAGAATCTGCCTGTTGGCCAGATGGAGATTCTCATGGTGGATAACCGCGAGGGCACTCGCTACTCCCATCTGCACGTCCGGCGCTCCCCGCGGTTTCAAGTTGAGGGTCTGGAGCCTTCCCTCTATCCCAAGATGCACAGCTATCTTGACCCGGAGGTTGGTGTGAATCTGCGTTTCAAGGAAGCCGAGAACCGGAAACAGCGGCGCAGGAGAACGGCGGGGTTGTTCCTCGGTGACCCGCTCGTCTACGAGACGCTTTGCAAAGCTGATACTGTAGAGATGTTTCAGGTGGAGAGCCGCGCGCAGATGGCATCTATTCCGCACAATGCGCCCGTGCGTTTCTACGATCTTGTCGTACAAGTCGCCATCATCCGACCCCGCCCCATCGTCGGCAAGATGATGCACCCATATATGCGCCGCCGCCAGGGCAAGGAAGAAGTCACCTATCCGCATCCGTCGCTTGAGCCGGTTCTTAAGCGCACACTTGGCGTGCCGCTCTTCCAGGAGCAGCTTCTACGCATGGCCATGACAGTTGCCAGCTTCAGCGGCGCCGAGGCGGAAGAATTACGCCGCGCTGTAGGAATGCGGAGATCCATGCAGCGAATGAAGGACCTTGAAGGCAGGCTGCGTGCCGGGATGACGCGCAACGGCATCGGCCCGGTGGCACAAGACAACATCGTACAAGGTATCTCCTCTTTCGCCATGTACGGCTTCCCGGAGTCGCACGCGGCGAGCTTCGCGCTGATCGCCTACGCCTCGGCATTTCTCAAGGTTCACTACCTTGCAGCATTCACTTGCGGGCTGCTCGACAATCAGCCGATGGGCTTCTACTCGCCCGCCGTGTCATTAAAGATGCGCAACGTCATGGCCTGCGCGTGCGCCCCATCGACGTATTGCGCTCCGAGTGGCTTTGCACGCTTGAAGCGGAACCCGACGGCTCGCTCTCCCTACGTATCGGCTTCAACTATGCCAATGGGTTCCGGCAAACATCGGCAGAGGCTCTTCTGGTCGAACGCCGCAGCAATGGAGCGTTCGCATCGGTTGATAACCTGGCTATCCGTGTCCCCGATCTCAACCGCAAGGAATTCGTCGCTCTGGCCCGCATCGGCGCGCTCGACTCGCTCGGGGAAGTCGAGCATCGCCGCGATGCCCTCTGGCAGGTGGAAGAAGCCGGCCGGCCCGTTGGCCCATTGTTGCGCGGTTTGCCGCGAGGCGCCGACAGCGCACTCGCCGGCACACGCACCGCTACGCCGTTGCACCAAATGACCACCGACGAGCGACTTGCTGCAGATTATGCAGGCACTGGCCTCACGACAGGCCCACACCCCATGGCCTTTCACCGGGAGACTCTGCGGCGGGAAGGCATTCTGTCAGCGGAGGAACTCGCCCAGTGTCGCAACAATCATCTTGTCCGGATTGCCGGTTGCGTGATCGCTCGCCAACGCCCAGGCACGGCAAAAGGCTTCGTCTTTCTCTCTCTTGAAGATGAAACCGGCATCGCCAACGTCATTCTCGCTCCCGATGTGTTCGAGCGCGACCGCATCATTGTCACACGTTCCCGATTCCTTTTGATCGCAGGTCTGCTCCAAATTCAGGACGGCGTCATTCACGTCAAAGCTCAGCGAATAACGCCGCTCGACATTACCAGCGCCGATACCCGCTCGCACGACTTCCATTAAGCATCTCGATAGCCGAAGAGCAACCTCTCATGCTTTCGTTGATTGATCGCCGTCCAACCAGATCGGCAATTCCATTTGCATCGGCGGGCGATGTTCCTCAAACCGTTTCATGAAGCTCCTCACATACTCACTTACGAGAGGCGACCTGTTGTTCGCCAGCGTTGCAAGATGCATGTCAAGGCGGATATCTGGATCGAGAAGCGGTATGAATTTGAGTCCACTGTTCGCAAATCTCTCTGCTCCTGTGGGCGTTAACCAGGCCACGACACGGTCATCTGTCAACAAAGCAACGATCTGCTCTTCTTGACTAACCGAATGGCGTATGGTGATCGGCCCACTTTCCTCCTTCATGCGTCTGAGAATCAGGTCATGCAAATGGTAGTGGACGTTCCGGTTAAAGAATATCCATGGAAAGGACGCAATCTCATCCAATCGGACAGATGTTTTCTCCGCCAGCGGATGTTTCTCACGTAGCGCTATCATGAACGGATTCGTCGCAATGCGAACGGAAGTTATCTGGGCATTCAGCGGAGGCGAGGTGGCCAAGGCGAGATCGAGTTCATGTCTTTGGAGAAGCGCGATCAAATCGAGCGAATATGCCGAAACGATCTCAACCGTAAGATTGCGGTACAAGCGTAGTTCGATAGCGTGCAACATCTCGATGAGATAGAGCGGATAGAACGTCGAAACTCCGATTCTTAGCTTGTGCGCTTCGTTGTGCTTGGTTTCGTGCGCTTCCTGAATTGCACGCCGGAATTCCTGAACAATTTCAACCGCATGTGCCACAAAGACGCGCCCCGAAGCTGTGGTGATCAAACCACCGTTACCGCGCTCGAATAGGTGCGATTGGATGCGGCGTTCGATTTTCCTGAGCTGTTGACTGAGAGCCGGTTCGCTAATGCCAAGGCGTTTGGCGGCCTGGGTCATATTGCCTTCTTCATGCAAGGCAACAACGAGTTCGAGATCGCGGATTCGAAACTGGCCGACCGCCATGGCTCGCGCACCTCGGCGCACACCAACCCTTATGCATCACCAAGGCAAGCCGGGAGGTCCGATTACTTGGCAACTCTACCACCCGGTAAAAACGGGCAACGGGGCCGCGATCTGTACATCCAACGAACATATCTAGTTCAATTTGACCCAGTTATTGCGATTTCGTTTAGCGCGTCTGTCACCGAATTGTCATTTTTTGAGCACCATGGAAGAAGCACACGCCAGGAAGCGGGTTTCCCGGATGTATCTGATCTCACTCCTCGCCAAATCCAAAAAGTTATCGCCCACTTTCAAAAAGTTATTGGACAGAACCGCACTGCCTGAAGCACCGTAGCGGAAGGAAGCACGCGAGAGATCGAATCGAGGATGCGGGGGTATCGATCAGCATGAGTGCCCAATACCTGAGTGAAATCGAAGTGGCTGAACGAACGCACATCAGTCTCGCCACCTTGCGCCGCTGGCGCCTGGAGAACCGCGGACCGAGGTTCTACAAATTCGGTTCGCTTGTTCGCTATGACAAGGAAGAACTGGCGCAGTGGGAGCAGTCCCAGCCGACCGGCGGCGAGGATGCCACAGGGCGGTTCATGCCAAAGTCCGTCAGAAGCAGAGAGCTTCTAAGAAGATCGGGATGAACTCCGCCTTAATGCAGTCCCATACCCGTAACTTCAACACGCGAAAGGTGATTGTGAAAGGCAATGGTTTATAATGAAATACCACTCGATTTTGCAATGCATTCGGAGTATCATTTGCAAAGGAGAACTCCAATGCCCTCGTCCGTCAAAGCAGAATCGAAGAAAGTTACCCCGCTTTCGGCCAAGACGCCGTCGCCCCGCAAATTGAAGTTCCAGGCCGATCTTGCGCCCTCGGAGGACAGTATGGTCAGAGTCCTTAAGGCGGAGCTGCAAATGACGAGCAACACGGACTTCCTCTCCGATGCGCTTGCCCTGCTCCGCTGGGCTGTCTCGGAGCGCAAGCGCGGCCACCACATCGTCAGTGAGAGCTCGACCGGCGTGCGCAAAATCCTGCTCTTTCCCCGTCTGGAGCGTGTCGCTCCGGAAGTAACTCTCCCGCACGTGGATATTCAATGGACGGACAAGGAGCTGGAGAGTCTTGCTGAACTGGCGTCCGGGCAGCCTGCTGCTCCAACTAATGCCCTCATTCGGGCCATGAGGCAATAGTGTGGCAGTCACGATTCGTCGTCTCGAAGAATCCGATGAAGTTGAGGACTTTGATTGTGGAGACGAACCGCTCAACAATTATCTCAAGCGCCATGCGTGGACGAATCAGCAGAAGGTCTCTATCGGCGTGACCTACGTCGCCGCGGATGAATCCGCGCCGCACGGCGTTCTTGGCTATTTCACGCTGGCCACATCGAGCGCGCCCCGCGACCGATTCCCTCAAAAGTATGTGCGCGGCTTGCCTCCGTACGACCTACCGCTCATCTTGCTTGCGCGTCTCGCGGTGGACAAGCGATTTTACGGAAAGGGACTCGGCCATGCGTTGATCTCGGAGGCGCTCAAGATTACTGTTCGCGTCGCCGATGAGGTGGGCTGTCGCTGCATCATCACCGACGCTTATCCCGACAAAGCGGGGTGGTATGCGCGCTATGGCTTCCTCCCACTGGAAGGAACTACAACCATCGGCCCAATAAGGATGTTTCTCGATGTGCGTACGATCCGGCGCGCAATGTCGCAAGAATCTTCCCCTGCGGAAAGAGAATAGGCAGGAGACCAGGAGCCATTCTCATGAGCATTTTTCAACGCGGTGATGTTTGGTGGTATGAATTTTGGTTCGCTGGACGGCGCATCCGCGAACCCTCGAAATCCCCCTCGAAGACGGTAGCCAAGAACGCCGAGCAGAAACGCAAACGCGAGCTGGAAGAGGGCTTCAACAACTTCACCGATCAGCGCCACGAACGAATCCGTACATTCGGCGACATGGCGGACGAATTCATTGCCGCCTACAAATTGCGGTTGCCCCAGTCAATAGTCTTTGCCGAGTATGCCGTCAGGCATCTGAAGCGAATTCTCGGCGGCAAGATGTTGGTCGATTTCAATGAGGCGGCGGTCATTCACTATCAGAATTCCCGCCTCGATGATGGCGCTTCTCCAAAGAGTGTCAACGAAGAAGTAGGTTTTCTGCTGCGCATCCTGGGAGATCCAGGCGACCTACTCCGCATCCGGCTCCGCAAAAAGAAGATGCTCAAGCTGAAGGTTCGCCAGACAGTGGGAAAAGCCTTCACACAAGCGGAAAAGGACAGAATGCTGGATGAGGCCCGAACAGCTCGCTCCCCGCACATCTATCTCGCGTTGAATCTGGCGCTCAACGCCGGAATGCGTGACGCCGAGATCAAGACCTTGACCTGGGGACAACTCGACTTCGCCAAGAATTTTCTGGCAGTCGGCAGGAGCAAGACTGAAGCGGGCGAAGGGCGGACGATCCCGCTGAATTCAACACTCCTGACGGTCTTCTCTGAGTACGCCGAGTGGTATCGCGAGAAGTTCGGAAAGCCGAGCGCCGAGTGGTACGTCTTCCCCTTCGGGAAACCGAGTCCGAGCGACCCCACCCGGCCCGTCACCACGCTAAAAACGGCGTGGAACAACGTGCGCAGGAATGCCAAAGTAAAAGGCCGTTGGCACGACAACCGGCACACGCTGATTACCGATCTTGCCGAAAGCGGCGCAAGCGATCAGACCATCATGGACATTGCCGGCCATGTCTCGAAACAGATGCTCAAGCACTATAGCCACATCCGCATGGAGGCAAAACGCCGTGCACTAGAGTCCATTGTCAACGGAAAGCCGGCCACGGTGGAATCCGACACGGCAGGGCAAGCCGAGAGGTCCCCACAGAAGTCCCCACATGGGTTGCAGAACGGCAACAACCGCCCCCAAAAGGAGCGGGCAGATGAGATGAAGGGAAACACTCCCCCCACAGAGATTGCAGAGAATAATTGCTCAGAATCGCCTACAAATACGCAGCATTTTGATGTGGAGTACCCACAAAAGTCCCCACAATCGGCTATTTCTGAGGGTCATCGGGGAGTTGGGAAGAGGCGTAAGTCTAAGAATCTAATTGGCTCCTCAGGTAGGACTCGAACCTACAACCCTTCGGTTAACAGCCGAATGCTCTGCCATTGAGCTACTGAGGAACGCTACGCTCTTTATTGTCCCTTACAAAGGTAGCAGAGAGCGCGAAACACGTCAAAATTCTGCGATTTCTCGGCTCGATATCTCGGCCGACGGTCTCATTGGCAACCCGGAAAGAGCTGGGCGGAAATCGCTCGACCGTTCGGCCCGCCTGAATCCACCACCGCGACACCATGAAAAAAGCAAAGGGGCTCGGATCTCCCAAATCTCCAGGGCCGATCGCAGTGTGCTGCTGAGACAATCATGCTCCGTGAAAAAACCGAGGCCCGGCGCAACAACATCGGCGACATCTTCCGGGTGAGGTCTCATCCCATTGTTGGCTGCGCGACGATAGAATGATAAAGATACCTGCAAGGATCAAAAAAGCAAACTCAACGGCATTCACAGTTTCAGAGGAGAATCGGGGGGAATCACCCGGACGGCGTTGATGCGTTCGGTTTGTCTCCTCCCGGCGCATTCATAGTCTGAACCAACCGTGCGGAACGATCTGCAAATGTTTTTCTCTTAAAAAGGAGCTCTCTTACTGCATGAAACTTGAATTGCCCGCGGGCGACTTCCGTGCCTATCTCTTCGACTGCGACGGCACCATCGTCGATTCCATGCCTCTGCACTACATCGCCTGGAAGACGGCCTTTGCGGAATGGAATTGCCCGTTTCCCGAAGATCTTTTCTACTCCTGGGGCGGAAAGCCAACTCGGGAGATCATTGCCACGCTAAATGAAATGCATGGACTGGCCATGCCGGTTGAAGCACTCGCCGAACACAAGGAGGAACTCTACTTTGAGTTGCTGCCGCATCTCAAGGCAATTCCCGAGGTACTCGAAGTGATTGAGGCCGAGCATGGACGCATTCCCTTTGCTGTTGTCTCAGGCGGCAGGCGAAACTCGGTGACCAGGGCTCTCAGCGCGCTGCACCTGATGGACAAGTTCGAGACCATCGTCGGCTCGGAGGATTATGTCAACAGCAAGCCGGCGCCCGATGCGTTTCTGCTGGCGGCCAAACGGCTCAGCGTCGCACCCGAAGACTGCCTAGCCTTTGAAGATACCGATATGGGCATCGCGGCCGCCGCGGCCGCGGGAATGGCCACCGTGAAGATCGCCTCGCCGCAGGAGCGCGCGGAGCGCGACGCCGCCGCTCTGGGAGTCAAAGCCTAATGTCCCGGTTAGGGATCAGTAAAGCAGCACTGCCAGCCTGTAGGCTGTGAATGAGCCTCGCTGACCCTGCGCAGGGCAGCTTGCAACCTGCGCTCGACGAAACTCACCCGACGCCAGTGTCTCTGTCAGCTCATCGGGCAACTGGTTCAACTCTGAAGACTGCCAGCGCATCACAAACCGGCTCCGAGAGCCCGGCCTGGAACCGGGCACTCCATCGTCAGTTGCACACGCCTCGCGAGCATCCTTTGCGTCGTGATCGACTGCCACGCCGCTATCGTGCACCATCCCGGCAACCCGGGCCTCGACCTGCGCTTGTGACAGTACCGGCACATTACGCGCGTAGTCGGCTACGGCATAGAGTCCATGGCGCCCCGCCACCACGGCCACTCCGATCCGGTCCACATCGGGGTTAAGCAGATTGACTCGATGGCCTGGCGAGTGCATCCACTGCTGGTGAATCGTCGCCGGATCGGGACCGAGCGCGACGTTTTCCTCGACCAGGTTAAAATGCGCGCCGGCCTGCGCGGCCCGTTCAGCCGGATCGGGTTCACCCCGATAGCGGTGAGAGATCGACCCCTCGGCGGTCATGCGCAGGCAGTGTTTGCGCGCGGCGTCAGCCAACGCAGGGTCCCACTTCAGCGCTCCAGCACCTGCCTCCGCGCGAGCCTGATTGGCCAGTTCCACTATGCGCCAGGCCTCCGGCTGAATCACGGAGGGGCTGGCGGCTCGAGATGACCGGGTTAAAGGCTCCTGGGCGAGCAGCAGATGCCCTGCCAGCAACAGGCATGCAGCCCATCCCCTCTGAAGGTTGTTCATGGTCGATTCAACCCCGTTTTGCCGCCACTGTCGCGGTATTCTGGCTATGGCAATGACTTTTTTCTCCGCCAGCACGATTCCTGCGTTCCGCAACCGCATCCGCCGCCAGCCGCTGGCCGTGGCGGGAGTGCTGTTGCTGGCGGCCTTTGTGCTTTGCGGGCTGGCAGCGCCCTGGCTCGCACCCGCAAACCCTGCCGACATCGATCTGCAGCATCGCCTCGAAGGCCCCTCAGCAGCCCACTGGGCAGGAACCGACGAGTTGGGCCGTGACACGCTCTCGCGCCTGCTCTTTGGAGCGCGCCTCTCGCTCGCCGTCTCTGTGACCGTCGTGACGATCTCGCTGGCTTTGGGCCTAGCCATCGGTGGCCTCGCAGGCTACCTCGGCGGCTGGATCGACATCGCCCTCACCACCTTCGCCATGAACACATTTCTCGCGCTGCCGGGAATTCTGCTGGCCATCGCATTTGCAGCCTTTCTCGGACCGGGCTTCGCCAACCTCGTGCTCGCTCTGGCCATCGGCGGCTGGGCCGGCTACGCGCGGCTGGTTCGCGCGCAAGTCATGTCCGTCCGCGACCGCGAATATGTCGACGCGGCACGCGCGCTCGGTGCAAGCGGCCTGCGCGTCTTCTTCCGCCATATTCTTCCCAACATCGTTCAGCCTATCCTCGTGCAGGCCGCCATCGGCATGGCCGGCGTGATTTTGGCCGAGGCCACTCTCTCTTTTCTCGGCCTCGGCATTCCCGCTCCCGCGCCGAGTTGGGGAGCGATGCTCAATGACGCCCGCCTGCATCTCTTCGATTCGCCGCATCTGGTCATCTTCCCCGCCTTAGCCGTAGCAGGCGCGGTCCTCGGCTTCAACTTCATCGGTGACGCGCTGCGCGATCAACTCGATCCACGAACACGGCTGGAAATGGGGTTGTAGGAGGATTATGGCCCTCGTTCAACAAGGCAACTGCGAATACTGCCAACGCGAGTTCAATTATCAGCTTTGGCACGCAGGCTTTAGCGATATCTCATATGCATACTGCAACAGATGCGGAGCGATTGCCACATTCAGCTACCAAACAGAGGAAAGGTCTGACCTGCCGCCCGTGGTTGCCGCCTATCAAGAGATCAACAAAGAATTTGAGCCACTTATCGATTCATGTGCATGTGGAGGGAGATTTAAGAAGGGGGCGTCACCTCGTTGTCCGCATTGCAACCTCATCATCTCCGCCGAATTTGCCGCATCCTACATTGAAGCCAATGCACCCGGCACAGTCAATGGTTGGCGATGGCAACTCAACTGGAGTGGACTGTATTGCATCGCCATCGAAGATGCTTCCAAGCCTGGAAGGCTCCGATGGGCCGTGAACCCATACCTTCATCTGGATCTATATAGCAAGCGGGAGATCAAAAACAGGTGAAGATCGGCGTAGTCAGCGACACTCACGGCCTCTTTCGCCCCGAGGTGGCCACAGCTCTCGCGGGTGTCGAGCGCATCCTGCATCTCGGCGATGTGGGCAAACCATCCGTCCTCAAGGAACTGTCGAAGATCGCGCCTGTCACCGCCATTCGCGGCAACGTCGACCGCGAAGGCCCTTGCAACAAGCTGCCAGAGACCGATGTAGTGCTCATCGCCGAGCGCTACGTCTACATGCTCCACGATCTGGCGACACTGCACCTCGACCCTGCCGCCGGCAAATTTGCCGCTGTCCTCTTCGGCCATTCGCACGTTCCCAACTTCTACCGGCGCAAAGGCGTCCTCTACTTCAATCCTGGATCGTGCGGGCCGCGAAGATTTGATCTTCCGGTCACGGTTGGGCATCTGCACATCGGTCAGGATGGAAGCATCGAGCCGGAGATTGTCTATCTGAAGATCTCTTCGCCGACCTAAGCATTACGTCTCAGATACCGGCGAACGGTCTTCCTCTTCATGCTTTCCTCACCTCGTACCTGATTCAATGAATGCTACAGCGATCCCAGCTGTGGCAACCATTCCCTGCAAAAGGGGTGAGAATGAGATCTCTCCAACTCGTTTGGTGTGTTGCGATCATTCTTCTATCGGTAAGTGGCGCTGCGCGTACGCAGTCGCTCGCCTCGCAAGCGCAGGTAGCGCCAGCCGACTCCGGAACCTCATACGACCTGTTTGTCATGCCGGGCTCGGACTTCGACCGGCCTGGACTTGCAACCAGAGCCAACCTCAACATCGGCCTCGGGCACACATTCGCATTCCTGAAAAAAGATCCACTCGGCGATGAGCTCACCTTCGCATATACCTATGAGAACGCCGGTTCGCACGGCTTCTTTCACACCGGCTTCGGATCGCACACTGAAAGCCTGGGAGTAATGAAGAACTTTGACATCCCCAAGACCAAGGCGGTCTCGGGGTACACCTGGATTCAGGCGGGACTCACCAGCCTCACCGGCTACCCGCATGTCGAGAATCGCTTCTACGACGGCGAAGCACTGGGCGCTGTAATTCATTTCAGCCGTCACAGCTCGAGCTGGATTCAGGAGTCCTACAACAAGATTCCGACAATTCCCTGGTACACCACGACCGGCGTCGGATACACCTGGAGCTGGTAACTCAACCCCTCATCCTTGGATTCACCCACCGGTAGACGACATCGGTCAGAAGATTCACGAGCACATAGGTGAGCCCAATCGACAGCAGGCAGCCCTGCACCAGTGCATAGTCGCGATTGGAGATCGAGGTGACCGTCAACCGCCCCAGCCCTGGCCAGCTGAAGATCGTCTCCGTAACGATGGCTCCGGCTAGCAGCGCGCCAAATTGCAAACCAACGACCGTGATGATCGGCACCATCGCATTCGGCAGCGCGTGGCGGCATACCACGGAGCGTTCGCTCAATCCCTTGGCTCTGGCCGTCCGGATGTAATCCTGGCCCAACTCTTCGAGCATCGCCGTGCGCACCATGCGAATCAAAATCGCGGCAAGCGAAGCGCCCATCGCCACCGACGGCAGCACGAGATAGCGCCAATCGATTGCACTGCTCCCGCCCGCATTCGCCCCCGAGACCGGAAGCCAGCCGAAGTCAACCGCGAAGAGCAGAATCAGCACTGGCCCCAGCGCCAGCCCAGGCACGGAGAGTCCAAAGAGGCTTACGACCGAGAGCAGCTGATCGAGCCATCCGCCGCGATGCACTGCCGCGAGAATTCCGGCAGGCAGAGCCAGCAACAACCCAAAAACCAGAGCCGTCAGCGTCAGCGCCAGTGTGTACGGATATCGCTCCGCGATCAGATGAGCTACCGTATCGTGCAGCCGGATCGAAGTGCCCAGGTCGCCATGTAGAACGCCATTCCAGTAGCGCAGATACTGCTCGTGAAGCGTTAGATCGAGGCCAATCTCATGTCGCAGCGCCTTGGTGTCTGCAGGCGAAGCGCCCTCGCCAAGCATCATCTGAACCGGATCGCCGGGAACAAGGTGAATGAGCAGAAAGACGAGCGACACCACCAGCCAGACGACCGGAAGAGTGAGCGCAAGTCGTGTCAGGATCTGCTTCATGGGCTGGCTTTAACGATAAATCACCGCGACGGTCAGGCCTCAGATCTGGAATTGGCTACTGAAGGCTTCCCTGCCCCGACTGCCTCGACGCGAATACGCGCGATGCGCCGGCCTTCCATCTCAACCACCGTTAGCTTGCGGCCATCGTGAACCACGGACTCTCCTGCCACTGGAATATGCCCCAACTTCATCAACACAAAGCCGGCCAGGGTCTCCACACCGCCATCGCGCGGCAGATCCCACTGCATCTGGGTTTCGAGATCCCGCAGATTCACGCCGCCATCCATCAACAGCGCACCGGTTGCCGTGGTCGGCACTGGAAGGTCCGGGTCATCGAACTCGTCTTCCAACTCACCGGTCAACTGCTCGATCGCATCCTCGGCAGTGACGAGGCCTACCGTCGATCCATACTCATCCACCACAATGGCCATCTGCCGCCGCCGTTGCTGAAACTCGCTAATCAAGTCGAGGACAGTCTTGGTCTCAGGCACCACCATCACATCGCGCATCACCTGCAAGAGCTTGAGTTCGACAAAGGGAGCGCCTCGCCGGAGGAACATCAATCGCGAAAGGTCCTTCGAGTAGATCACGCCAACGATGTGCTCCGGGCCTCGGCTCGCGTCGTAAACCGGAATGCGCGAGCGCATCTGTTCGATCACCTGGGCGCTGGCCGCCTCGACCGTCATCGTCGACGGGAGCGAAAAGATCTTCTGCCTCGGCGTCATGATCTCGCGGATCGGAACATCGTCCAGTTCCAGGGCGCGATGAATCAGTGTCTCCTGAAATCGCGCCAGAACCCCCATGCGCCGCGCGGCTGTCGCGATGAGTTTAAGCTCCTCCGGCGAGTGCACCTGGGCTCGCTCGGTCATGGGAATATCGAAGCCGCGCAAAATTAACGCCGCGGAGCTTCTCAGCAGGCGCACGGCAGGCCGGACCAGCGTCATAAAGAGCAGCATCGGCGGAGCCACTGCGACCGCCAGGGCCTCGGCGCGGCGCAGCGCCAGCGATTTGGGCACAAGCTCGCCAACAACCACGTGAAAATAGGTGATGAGCGCGAATCCCAGCGCTACCGCGCCGACAGCCGCAACATGGGCATAGAGGCGAGCCGTCGCCGGAGCCATGGGCAGCGCGTCGAGCCATCCCGCAAAGACACTCGCCACCAGAGGCTCGCCGATCCAGCCCAGCGCCAACGAGCAGAGCGTAACGCCGAGCTGTACGGCAGGAAGAAAATCATCGAGATCCTGCTGCAACCGCCGAACGGCCCGGGCTCCCGGAACTCCCGCGCCGATCATCTGCTCGATGCGCGTGTCGCGGATCGAAACCAGCGCAAACTCGGCGGCCACAAAGAATCCGTTGGCCAAAATCAGCATGGCCACGGCGACAAACTCAAGCAGAGACAGACCGTGCATCTCGCTTGTGAGGATAGCATTTGGCGGCGGCTGAAGATCAGGTCCATGCGGCCAGGAATCGCGATTCGGCCTCCGTGGAGTCAACTTGTTGGAACTAGCCCGCCTGTCGCTGCGTATGTGTGAAAGGAGGCAGACCGGGGCTGGCTGGACGGGCCGTGGTTAACGAATCGCGCTCCGGCTGCGTCTGAAGATTTGAGCCCGAACACCGATTTCCGCACTTATCGTCTTATCCACGCGCTCGTCCGGGCAACGAAAGATTCAAGGGTTTTTCACACTTTGGGAGGTTCCTGTGACAGCATCGCGCAAACGGAGCAAACGATTCTGGATCTGGCTCGGCGCCGGAGTGCTGCTGGTCGTGCTGGTGTTGGGCATTGGTTTGGCGCGGCTCGCGCGGGGATCGTCGATCGATCCGAACAAGATTGCCAAGGTGACACGCGGCGATGTGGCAAAGTCAGTTGTCGCCACCGGGAAGATCCAGCCCATCACCAAGGTCGAGGTCAAGTCCAAGGCCTCCGGCATCGTGGAAAAGCTCTTGGTCGACATCAATAGCTATGTGCATAAGGGCCAGGAACTCGCGCAGCTCGACCAGCAGGAGATTATGGCTCAGGTTGAGGCGCAGCGGGCACAGTTGGCCTCCGCCGAAGCCAACGTCGGCACCTATCAGGCCAATGTCGATCAGGACAAGGTCAACGCCGCGGCTCCCGACCTGCCGATGTACAAGGCCACGCTCGACCGCAATATGGAGATGCAAAAAGAAGGCATCGTCAGCCACCAGGCGCTGGACGACGCCAATAAAGACTACCTGGCCGCACTCACCCGTCGCGATAGCGCAAAGGCCCAGATTGGCGTCGACCAGGCAAAGCTGAAGCAGGCCAAGGCGCAGGTGCTGCAAGCCGAGGCCAGCCTCAAGCAGCTCGAGGAGCAGTTGAGTTACACCACAATCGTCGCGCCGATGGATGGAGTGATCCTATCCCGCGACGTAGAAATGGGTGATGCGGTCAGCTCCATCCTGGTGCTGGGCTCCACGGCTACGCTGGTTATGACCGAAGGCGATGTCCGCGAGGTGTACGTTCAGGGCAAGGTCGACGAGGCCGACATCGCGCATGTCTACATGAACCAGCCCGCCCGCATCAAGGTCGAGAGCTTCCGCGATCGCGTCTTCAATGGCCGTGTCACCAAGATCTCGCCGATGGGCGTTGAAAAAGACAACGTCACCACATTCGAAGTGCGCGTCTCGATCGACAATCCCGGCGGCGAACTCAAGGCCAACATGACCGCCAACGCCGAGATCTTGCTCGACGAGCACAAAGGCGTGCTGACGGTGCCGGAAGACGCCGTGATCTACGACAACCAGAGAAAGGCCACCGTCGAGATTCCAGACAAGAAGCAGAAGGAAGGCAAGCGCAAGGTACCAGTCACAGTTGGATTGTCCAATGGCTCGGTCACCGAGATTCTCACCGGCCTGAAAGAAGGTGACCAGGTGGTGCTACAGCAGTAAACAGGGCGATCAAGGGGTCAGATCTTCTTTGAATTCTCCAAGGAGCAAAATGCGATGAGAAAACTTTCGTTTGTAGCAGCGGCTCTGGCGCTCGTCGCGCTTCCGGCGCTGGCTTCGGAGGCAACCTTCGAGCGCACGCTCTCGGTCAACGGGCGCGTGGAACTATCGGTCTCGACGGGCTCGGGCAACATCCACATCACGCACAGCGCGGGCAATCAGGTTCACATCTGGGGCAAGGTGAAGTCGGGCTGGGGCACCAGCGATGATCGGGTTCGCGAGGTAGCGGCCCATCCGCCCATCGAACAGACCGGCAACATTGTGCGCATCGGCGCCCACCACGAGAACTTGCGCAACATCAGCATCGATTACGAGATCCAGGCGCCTGAGAATTCATTTCTCGATGCCAGCTCCGGCTCGGGCGATGTTACCGATGACGGCGTCGGCGAGAATGCGAAGATCTCCACTGGTTCGGGCAACATTCACGCCACCGGCCTTCGCGGAGGCTTCAAGGTGGACACCGGCTCCGGCAACATCTACGTCGAACAAACGGGCCAGGGCGACATCAAGGCTGAGACAGGCTCGGGCAACATTGAATTGCGCAATCTCCACGGCAGCCTGCATGCGCACACCGGCTCAGGCAACATCAAAGCCGCCGGAACGCCATCGACCGACTGGAAGCTGGAGACAGGCTCGGGCAACATCGAGTACTTATCCGGCGGAGCCGCTTTCACCCTGGAAGCCGCTACGGGCTCAGGCAGCATTCACACTGACATGGAGATGTTGACGCAGGGCTCGACTGACAAGCATCACGTGACCGGCAAGATCAATGGCGGAGGCCCCACCGTGCACATGACAACCGGCTCGGGCGACGTCCGAATTCACTGATCCCCGCGTCGCCAACTCTCAACGAACTTCCAACTGGAACACTAGACCGGCGACACTGGCACCCTGTGCGCAAGGTTGTTTTGTGAGGCGAGACTTGTACGGCTCCTGGGAAGGTCTCGCCCACTTTTTCTTGAAGCCTCGGTTCTTCTCGAAGTCGACCCTAGCTCCCTTATAGACTGGAGTCATGGTTCGCATTCTCCGCCCCATCCCCGTCGAACAGCTGAAGCTGCTGGTCTTTGATCTCGATGGCACGCTGATCGACTCGGCGCAGGACCTTTGCAACTGCGTCAACGCAACGCTCGCTCACTTCTCATGCAGGACGCTGCCTGACAAAGTCATCGCCGGCTACATCGGCAACGGGGCCATCATGCTGATGCGGCGTGCGCTCTTCGGGGTCGATGCAATTGAGGTGGACGAAGCCTTCCTCGCTCAAGCCTACGAGTACTTTCTCGATTACTATCGCGAACACAAGCTGGATTTCACCTACGCCTACAAAGGAGTTCTTGAGTCGCTCGGCGCTCTGCGCAAGTTGCACGCTGGCTCGTCGAGGTCGATGGCTGTGCTGACGAACAAGCCAGTCCGCCCGGCACAAGCGATCTGCGAGGCGCTCAACCTCGCGCCTTTTTTCCTGCATGTCTATGGGGGTAACAGCTTCAAGACCAAGAAGCCCGATCCCGAGGGCCTTGTGACTTTGATGGGCGAAGCCGGCGCTGCGCCCGAAGAGACAGTGATGATCGGCGACAGCCAGGTCGATGTCGAGACAGCGCGCAACGCCGGCACATGGTCCATCGGATGCACCTTCGGTCTCTCGCCCCAGACCCTCGCAGCCAACCCTCCCGACATTCTGGTGGATTCCCCAGCCGAATGGACCGCTGCCCTTAGCCCGAACGCCGTAAGCTGAGAGTATGGAAGCGTTAGCTGCTCTCTCTCCACTCGCTGCAAAACCGCTGCGAATCGTCCTGCCCGGTGGAAGCGGACAGGTGGGCCAGGTGCTCGCGAGCCACTTTCAAGAGCAGGGCCATCACGTCACGGTGCTCACCCGCGGGCCCTACACAGCGCCGTGGCAGACGGTTCATTGGGATGGCCTCACCGCGGGCCCGTGGACCGAGTATCTCGAGGGCATCGATGTCTGCATCAATCTCTCGGGACGTAGCATCAACTGTCGCCACACCGCGGCCAACCGCCGCGCAATCTATGAATCGCGTATTCAATCGACGCAGCTCATCGGCAGCGTGATTGGCGGGCTCGCCAATCCGCCTAAAGTGTGGATGAATGCCTCTGCGGCGACTCTCTACAAACGCACGCTCGACGCAAGAGGAATCGATCTGCCGTTGGACGAGAACAGCGCCGTCGAAGAATCCGCGATTGCAGGCGCGGAACCCTGGAGCAACCGGCGCAGCTTTACCGCTCGCGTAGTTCGCGACTGGGAAACCGCATTCTTCGCGACGGATACGCCGCGTACCCGCAAGGTTTCCCTGCGCAGCGCCGTGGTCCTCAGCCCCGCGTCTGGCACTGCCTTTGCCGTGCTCTCCAATCTCGTCCGCGCTGGACTCGGCGGCACGCAAGGCAACGGACGCCAGTTTGTCTCCTGGATTCACGAAGCCGACTACGCGCGCGCCGTCGACTTTCTGGTCGCTCACGAAGAGTTGGATGGACCTTTCAACTTCGCCGCGCCCAGTTCCCTTCCCAATCGAGAATTTATGGCGGCGCTTCGCTATGCATGGGATGTTCCGAATGGCCTTCCCGCTCCGTCGCTGGCGATCGGGCTGGGCGCCATCCTCATGCGGACGGAGCCTGAGCTAGTGCTGCAAAGCTGCCGCGCCGTTCCCAGCCGCCTTCTCCAGGCCGGATTCAAATTCGACTTCCCCGACTGGCACGAAGCCGCCGAAGACCTCGTGCACAAATGGAAGAATAGGGTGTAACAATCGCAACGAATCACTTTTCCGTTGGTGTAATATCCGTGACCGGCAAGTCGATGTGTCCCAGCAGGATCTCGAACCGCCGCTGTTCCTCTCGCTTGTAAGTCTCCTGGTCCGGCCAGAGTTCTTTGATAAAGGCTGCCTCGTCCGGGTTCGCCGTCGTCGCCGCAGTCGAGTTCTTATATCGAATAGTCACGCGATAGTCCCAGCGCAGCTCTTCTGATGTGTGATAGGCCGGCGACTCGATCTTCACCGAGACGATGCGCCCGGTGCTCTGGATCTTCTTGAGCAGCGGGTAGTGGTTTTTCAAAAACAGCTGCAGGAACTCGGCCTGGTGACCCCATTGGCACTTGTAGTAGTACTCGACGGTATATGGCTGGTCTGCGCCACCCTGCGGCGGCGCGCCCTGAGCCAACAGCGGCGCGGCAAACGAAACGGAAAATGCCATGGCCAGAATCGCCAGAAGAACCCTGCGCATACAACCTCCTCGATTGAATGCATTGTAGCGCAAGGGGATTTACGCTGCCGCGGCGGAAACTTAGAAATGAAGATGAAAGAGACGCTTGAACTCTGGAGCGAACTCCTGTGCCAGGTGTTCCGCGCCGATGAATCCCACCTCGATGTGGCCTGTCTGTACGCCCTGCACCAGCGCTGTGTAGTGATGCGGCCACCACATTGCCTCAATCATCGAGCTGCCGTAGGCGCCGGCAATCTGGGGTATGTCCAGTACCTGTCGGCCGCTGCGATCGTAGGTGAGAAGGGTCATCTTCAGCGCGTGACCGGAGCGATGGAAGAAGCCGGAGCAGGCGCAGGCATAATAGCGTGGATCGGTGCCCACTGCGCCAGCCAGGCTTTCATGCACGGTGTTCTGGATCAGGTTGCTTCCGTAACTCGATCCCAGACGGCGAACGAAGCCGCCGGGGCTCCTGCCCCACGCAGACGGATCGGGAATACTCTGCAAATACGCGGCGCTGGCCAAAGATTCGACGTGAATGGCGGGAGATCGGCCATCTTCGCTCACCCAGCGCTGCCATCGCTCGTGCCCGTCGAGTGGCTGGTAGGTGGCTGGATCAAACGGGACACGCACGGTGAGTGACTCAGCCAACGACTGACCGAACGCCAGACACGGCGATATAAGCACCGCGATGAGCGCAATTCGTGATTTCAGGGTCACCCTTCCATTCTCAATGAAAATCGCCCTGAAAAGCCGCGCGAACCCACAGAGAAACAAGAATACTTCGCAAAAAAGTAACCCTCGCCGCAAATTGCGGGCCGGCGGACTCATTCGCCGCCCTGCCCGGCCCCGACGTCGCCCGACGCGATCCAGACTTGGGACGTCATCGCTCCAATGGACGGGTTTTGATGCACCCTGTTACGTGCCGCGCGAATCAAACGCAGCATAGGAGAAGATGCTTCCATGTCTCAAAAAATCGCATTCATCACTGGCGGCAACCGCGGACTAGGCTTTCAAACAGCGCTCGAACTCAAGAATGCCGGCGCGAAGGTCGTTATCGGCTCACGTGACATTGCCGAGGGCGAAAAGGCTCTTGCCAAGCTCCGCACGGCAGGTGTGGACGCCGAGCTGCTTCACTTCGACATCACCAAAGCCGCCGACCACAAGGCCGCCTATGATTACTTCAATTCGAAGTATGGCCGTCTCGACATCCTCGTCAACAACGCCGGAATCGCCGCGGGCGTCTTTCCCGGAACCGGTCCGGAGCACTCCGCTACAGAGATTTCGGCCGACCTTCTGCACAAGGTCTTCGAAACCAACTTCTTTGCACAAGTGGCTCTCACCGATACTCTGCTTCCGCTCTTGAAGAAGAGCCCCGCAGGCCGCATCGTCAACCTCTCGAGCATCCTCGGCTCGCTCACTTTGCACGCAACTCCAGGGTCGCCCATCTACGACGCCAAGTCCTTCGCCTACGATGCCTCGAAGACTGCGCTCAACGCCTTTACAGTGCACCTGGCCTATGATCTGCGCGACACAAAGATCAAGGTCAACTCGGCGCATCCCGGCTGGGTCAAGACCGACATGGGCGGCGCGCAAGCCCCGATGGAGTTGAGTGAAGGAGCGAAGACCGGCGCGGCTCTAGCAACCCTGCCCGATGACGGACCGACCGGCGGATTCTTTCACCTCGGCAAGCCGCTTCCGTGGTAGCACTCTGAGACTTGACGAGAGCCGAGCGTCTCCGCCAATGGAACGCGGAATGGAATCGTGTGGGCATTGGAATCGAACGTGAGCACCGCGGCCGTGCTGCACGCCTATGATGCGACCAACTTGGCGCACCAGTTATATAACAGTAGGCAAACCGCAAATGGATGAGACAGCTTCGGCAACGGAAATACGTTCATCACTCCGTTGATCGTGAATGGCAAGGTCTATGTCGGAACTCCTATCGGAGTCGCCGTCTTTGGAATCCCGGCTCAGTGAGTGCGGTGAAGCTCGACGATCAAAGCCTTTGAAATCGAACTCGGCGTTATACCGCAACGAAGAGATTCTCGGCGAATCCCCATTCACTATCGACCCATTGTTCAACGCACTCAAACCCGGTGCGTCTGGCCATCTCCAGCGGCTCGTCCTGTTTATATTTATGACAACTCTCCGTCCAGATCGTTTCGTCGGCGCGGAGCGTGAATTGGGTTTCGTCAATCGTGATAATCTGCCTTTCGGCACAACGAAGATGCATCTCGATTCGGCGTTCGCGCGCGTTGTAAAGGGCGACGTGCTCAAAACGCGACAAGTCGAAATCCCCTGCCAGTTCGCGATTGATCCGAGCCAATAGATTGCGGTTGAAAGCCTCGGTCACGCCAAGAGAGTCATCGTAAGCGGGAATCAGCCGGTCCAATGGTTTTTCAAGATCTGTGCCAAGCAACAGGCTATCGCCCGGCTCAAGCGCTTGGCGAATCCGGCATAGGAACTCCTCACCCGGTTCGCGATCGAAGTTGCCGATCGAGCTGCCTAAAAACAAGACCAGAACGGCGTCCCCAGGCTCGCGGTGAGCGACAGCACGGGTCAGGCCGTCAAGATATTCACTCTCAAAGCCGAGAATGCTGACATGAGCCAGATCGTCGAGTTCACGCTCGCAGCTCACGAGTGCCGCGGAGGAGATCTCGATGGGGCAATAAGTCATCGACTTATGATGAGCTAGAGCCTCGAGTATCTGGCGTGTTTTTTTGCCGCTGCCGCTGCCGAGTTCGACGACCATGCCATGCGCCGTCAGATGCTCGGCTAATTCCCTTGAGTGCCGCCGCAGAATCCGCTCCTCTGCCCGCGTCAGCCCATACTCGGGGAGCTTGGTTATCACGTCGAAAAGCGCTGAACCAACGTCGTCGTATAGATACTTCGACGGCAACTCCTTTTGCCCGCCTTGCCCCAGCCCATTCCGCACGTCCACTGCAAATGAGCTTGCGGCCTCTGTCGCATCGTCACGAATGAGCATGCAGACCTCTTAGTTGTCCACGCAACGGAATGAGGCGTAGACGTAGGGATAATGTGGTTGGAACCAATTGCGAAACGAGCGCCGCAACATGCATGCGGCCGTTCGCTGCGAAGCGCCTTTCACCACGTAGTGATTGTTATCGAAGAAGTTTGCCGAGTAGCCCGGATAAAAGGGAGATGCCTCAAAACCTGGAAGCGGCGCAAAGGTCGAGGACGTCCATTCCCATCCGTTGCCGAGAGCTTCCTCCAATCCGAAGGCGCTACGCCCGGCGGGATAACTGTTGACCCCGACTGGATCCCAATGCTGGAAGTCAAAGTTGCCGTGACTGGCATCGGGGGGCGCATCGCCCCACGGATAGGCTCTCTCCGTCCCTTCCGGTGTTCCATAGGCGGCGCGGTGGAACTGAGCCTCAGTAGGAAGCGACTTGCCAGCAAAGCGCGCATAGGCGGCAGCCTCAGCGTGACTGACATAGACGGGCCAGTCAAGAGGCAACGCAACCTCCTCGAACATCGCCCGATAAAGCCACTGATTTTGCCGCGGGAACCACGAAGATGGATGCGCGATCTTGTGCTCGCTGATCCAGGACCAGTCCGCATCGCACCAGAACCGCCGGTCCTCGTATCCCCCTTCCTGTACAAATTCGAGATACTCTCCGTTCGTAACCTTGTGTACGTCGATCGCAAACGCCGGAACCTTTACGGAGTGCTCTTCGAATTCGTTATCCCAGCCAAATGATTCTCCTCTGTGCCGGATCCCCAGCGTGGCAGTCCCTGCAGAAATGTCGATCATGCGGTTAGCGACTGGCACTCCGGACCCCGGCGAGTTGGTAGGCCGATAACCGCGTGGCGAAATCTTTTGCTCCGTCCCTAACTGGTGCAACATATAAGCCAGCGTCTCCGCATGCATGAGTCGATGCTCGATCGCAGTGTTCAGGATGATTTCTCTGGGATATTTCCAATCGATTGCCGAGGCTTTGAGATGACCTTCGAGAATGTTGTCTAACTTCTCGCGAACTTGCAGGCGATAGGCATTGATCTCCGAGAGCCGAGGCCAATCGGAGGGTTTGTCTTGCGGAAGGCCATCTCCCAGCGGGTCGATACCGAAGGCAAAGAGACGATCGAATTCCTCGCGCACTGGCTCAACTCCCAGTGTCTGACCTGCAATCAGATTCCAGTCGAATGCCTCGAGATGCCCAATGTAAAAGACAATTCTGTGCCGCTCGGCAATGGGCCTGTCATAGAGCGCCTCGGTGCGCACAACCCGAAACAGGTCATCGGTGATCGAACGCGACTCAGCCAGGCGCAGCAAGAGCCGGCTCCGAGTGTCCATGTAGGTTGCCGAAGCATTCATATGTCATCCTCTCGCAATCTCGTCTCAACGCCGTCGCGAAAACGGCTCAATCATCGCTTCGTCGGCGTAACACCAGCCCCAGTCCTCACCCGGCTCCAGCGAACGCACGATGGGGTGTTTTGTCTTTTTGAAGTGCTTGGTCGCGTGCCGATTCTTTGAAGAATCGCAGCAGCCAACATGGCCGCAGATCTCGCAGAGGCGCAGATGGACCCACGAATCGCCCATCTGCAAGCACTCCTCGCATCCGTCGGTGTTAGGAGAGGGGTTTTGAATCTGCTCCAGATGCGAACAGGTTTGCTGCATCGTCCCCCTCCTCTCCTGTCCCAACCGCTGCGCTTTTAGGTTGAGTCAAAGGTAAGTAGACCCGAAAGCGAGTGTCGCCCGGCGTCGAAGTAACTCGTATCTCGCCGTGATGATTCTGGATGATGCGACGAACCGTATCGAGTCCGAGGCCCGTTCCCTCGCCAACTCCCTTGGTGGTGAAGAAAGGCTCAAAGATGCGCGGCAAAACCTCCGGCGGAATTCCGGGGCCGTTGTCGCCAATCTCGACAAGCACGCGATCGAATTCCTTTGCGGTGCGCACCCGTAATTCACCTTTCCCGTGCATGGCCTCGATCGCATTGGCCATCAGGTTAGTCCAGATCTGATTGAGTTCGCCGCCATAGGCACAAACGCGCGGTAGGCTCTCGTCATACTCGCGAGTCACTGTGATTCCAGCTTTAAGCTTGTGCTGAAGAATCGTGAGCGTGTTCTCAATCCCCTGGCGAAGATCGACCTCCTTCATCGCAGCTTGATCCATGTACGAATACTCTTTAACCGCTTGGACCAGATGTGTAATTCGCCTGGTGCTGATCTCAATCTCGTCGATCAGCTTTGCGATCGTCATCAGGGACGCGATGCGAACGAGCGCATCGCAGAGCACCTCATCCCCGACCTCGCTCGCCAGTCTTTCCAACCTTGGGATATCCACCCCAGCATCGGTAATTGCGGGCGCAATCTCCCATGCATCCGGCATACGGTGCGCTTCGAGCCATAAGGTAATGAGCTCCTCGCGATCGCTCTGAGCCAGGGGATCGGGGGAGGCGCTAGAGGCCTGTTTGGCCTCTCGCTCGAAGCCGGTGATGATCTCTCGCTGCTCGGCTGAAAGCGCGTGACGCGCCAGCCGCATGCTCGCATCACGTACTGTCTCCAGAACCTCACGAAGGCTTGCCGCTGCCCGCTGTGCCGCGGCGGCGGGGTTGTTCAGCTCATGCGCAAGCCCCGCGGAGAGCTTGCCCAACGCCACCAGTTTGTCGCGCTGCGTCTCGATTCGTGTCGTCTCTCGAATCCGGTCGGCCATGATCGAAACAAGCCGCTGGCCGAGCAGTGGTATGCGCTGAAGCATCTCAGAGAACAGGCTTCTATGCAGATTCGCTATGCGAGTTGGAAGAACGGCCCGGCTGGTGCCGCCATAGTGCGTCAGCCGCGAATAAGGCAAAAGCCCGGTCACCTGACCTGCAAATCCGCGGATGACGATCTCGTCGGCTCCGGTTCCCCGTTGTATTCGAATCTCTCCCTCGAGGATCACCGTGAGATGGTCGAGAGGGTCGCCCTCGCGGCCCATGATCTCTCCAGCATCAAATCGCATCTCCTGCAGATGCTCAGCCAGCCAATCGAGTTGTTCGGCGGGCAAGTCGCTGAAGACCTCAATCTTGCGCAGTTCGTCGATTGAGACCCTGCCAGTTGAAGTAGTAACGCTCTGCGCCAAGTTACACCTCGCTGAGATATTGATGTGTGAATTGCACGGCGATCGAGCCTTCGCCCACGCCCGAGGCAACTCGCTTCACCGACCCGTGGCGCACGTCTCCAGCGGCAAAGACGCCGGGAACGCTGCACTCGACCCAGTAGGGATTGCGCTCTAACTGCCACCCCTTCGGTTTCTTTCCATCGCGTACGAGGTCGGCTCCAGTCAGAATGAATCCGCGCTCATCCCGCTCAACAACTCCCGAAAGCCAGTCTGTTTTGGGTTCAGCGCCGATAAACACCGAGAGCAGGTTTGTCAGAGAAGTTGAAGTATCCCCGGTCTCAGAACAATGAATGGAGATGGCTTCAAGGTGCGTATCGCCATGCACCTCCACGACCTGGCAGTGGGTTCGAACTTCGATATTCGGCGTCTTCTTAATCTGATCGATCAGGTACTGCGACATCGTCGCGGAAAGGGATGGGCCGCGCACTAGCATCACCACTCGCCGCGCGAACTTCGAGAAATACATCGCGGCCTGCCCGGCTGAGTTCGCGCCACCGACAATGTAAACATCTTCGCCCTCGCAGGATTTTGCCTCGGTCATCGAGGAGCCGTAGTAGATGCCGCTACCCTGCAGCTTTTCGGCGCCGGGCACGTCAAGTTTGCGATAAGCGACTCCCGTGGCGATCAACAAGGCCTTGCAGCCCACATCCGATCCGGTTGCCAGCTTGACGATCTTCGAGGCGCCTGCCACACTCACGCCCAGCACTTGCTGCGGAGAGAGAATCTCCACACCGAAGCGCCGGGCCTGGGCAACCGCGCGCCGCGCGAGATCGCCTCCGCTCAGACCCGAAGGGAACCCGAGATAGTTCTCGATCCGCGAGCTCATACCCGCCTGTCCGCCCGGCGCCTCCATCTCGATCAGCACGGTGCTAAGGCCCTCCGACGCGCCATACACCGCCGCCGCAAGTCCCGCGGGTCCGCCGCCAACGATTACCAGATCGTAAAATGCAACCTCGGGCCGGATGCGCAACCCAAGCTTTTCAGCCAACTCACTCACGCTCGGATCCGACAATGAGGTGCCATCGGGAAAGAGCACCTTTGGCAGGCTTGTGATCTCCGCTCCCGCAGCCTCGACCAGGCGGCGCACCTCGGCAACCTGTCCTGCTGTCTCCACATCGATCCATTGGTAAGGTGTCTGGTTGCGCGTTAAAAAATCTCGAATCGCATAGGAGTGCGGAGACCACCGCGTCCCGAGAACGCGGACCCCGTCAACACGCGGCCTGTGCGATCCCATCCAATCGTCCAGCAGGTCGTCGAGCACCGGATAGAGGTTTTCCTCCGGCGGATCCCAGGGCTTCAGTAGATAGTGATGGATCTGGGCTTCGTTAATCGCGCGAATGGCCGCGTCGGTATCGGCATAGGCAGTCAACAGCACTCGCTTGGCGTCGGGGAAGATCTTCATCGCCTCGCTGAGAAACTCCACTCCGGTCATATGCGGCATCCGCTGATCCACCAGCAGCAGCGCCACAGCATCGTCGCGGCGCTTCAATCCACGCAGCGCATCAAGGGCCGTCGCTCCGGAGTCCGCGCGCAGCACACGATACCGTTCGGCATAGCGCTGCCGCAGGTCTCGCTCGACCGCGCGCAACACCTCCGGGTCGTCATCGACCGTCAGCAGTACAGGTTTTGCCATGGTTCTTCCCTTGCCTGGGGTTACAAAGGAGCAATGCGGGTGACCTCTCAACCGACACGCGATTAGATGTACCTCAACCCTCGCCGGTTTCACTCATCTTTTCCGATTGCGTCCCGCGTCGCGACTGCGAGGCAGGACAACCGCATGAACGCAATTTATTGGCAAAATCGGCTCGCTTCTTAACGTTTCGATCAACGAAATCGGCTCGTTCGTTACCGCGCCGGAGGCGCAAAGGTCGTTAGCCCAGCGCTTCAGCGCTGGGAAGCTGGCCGGTCTCGGCGACTTGCGATCCGACAAGAGCTTCGCGGCCTAAGGCTCACCCAAACAAGAACTCCTTGTCCCGCAATTCCTTGATGCTGTCCCGCAGTTTGGCGGCCTTCTCAAACTCAAACTTCTTCGCCGCCTCGCGCATATCGGTTTCCAGTTTGGCGATATAAGTGTCCAACTCAAGCTGCGTGGTGAACTCCGGCAGCGCGGCGGCCTCTTCCACCTCGACCTCGCCGTACTCGGCCTTCATAATCTGCGCCAGCCCCATGTCCATCTTGTTGATCACCGACTGCGGCGTAATCCCATTCTCCTCGTTGTAAGCCTTCTGCACGGCCCGCCGCCGGTCGGTCTCATCCATCGCCCGGCGCATCGAGTCCGTAATCTTGTCGGCGTAAAGGATCGCCTTGCCCTCAAGATGCCGCGCAGCCCGTCCCATCGTCTGAATCAGCGAGCCGGTCGAGCGCAGAAAGCCCTCCTTGTCCGCATCGAGAATCGCCACTAGCGAAACTTCGGGCAGATCCAAGCCCTCCCTCAGTAAGTTAATCCCGATCAGCGCATCGAACTCGCCCTTGCGCAGCCCGGCCAGCAGCTTGACGCGTTCCAGCGTCTCGATCTCCGAGTGCATGTACCGGCATCGCACGCCGACCTCGGTGTAATAGCCGGCCAGGTCTTCGGCCATGCGCTTGGTCAGCGTCGTCACCAGCACCCGTTCGCCACGCTTGGCGCGATCGCGAATCTCGGCGAGCAGATCGTCGATCTGCCCCTTCACCGGGCGAATCTCAACCTCTGGATCGACAAGACCTGTTGGGCGAATGACCTGCTCCACGACCACCCCGGCCGAGCGCGTCAGCTCATAAGGCCCCGGCGTGGCCGAGACGTAAATGGTCTGATGAATCCGGTTTTCGAACTCCTCAAACTTCAGTGGCCGGTTGTCCATCGCCGATGGCAGCCTGAATCCGTAGTCCACCAGGTTCTGCTTGCGGCTTCGGTCTCCGAACCACATCCCGTGCACCTGCGGAATCGTTGCATGGCTCTCGTCGACAAAGAGCAGAAAATCCCGCGGAAAATAATCGAGCAGCGTAGGCGGAGCCTCGCCCGGCAACCGGCCCGAGAAGTGCCGCGAATAGTTCTCGATGCCGTGGCAGTAGCCCATCGACTTGATCATTTCGAGATCGAAGCGCGTCCGCTGATTGACTCTCTGCGCCTCGACCATTCGCCCTTGAGCTTCGAGTTCGGGAATCCAGGCGTTCAGCTCGCCGACGATCGAGGCAATTGCTTGGGATTTTTGCTCCGGCTGCACGACATAGTGGCTCTTGGGATAGATAGGCAGGCGCGAATACTTCTGCTTGACTGTGCCAAAGAGCGGGTCGATCTGCGAGAGCGATTCAATCTCGTCGCCGAATAACTCAATGCGATAGGCCGATTCATCGTAGGTCGGAAAGACCTCAATGATGTCGCCGCGCACCCTGAATGTCCCGCGCCGGAAGTCGGTATCGTTGCGCTCGTAGAGAATCTCGACCAGCCGCCGCGTGATGTCTTTGCGGCTGATACGCTGGCCCTTTTCGAGCAGCAGCAACATGCCGTAATAAGCCTCCGGCGAACCCAGACCGTAGATACAACTCACAGAGCTGACGATGATCGCATCGCGCCGCTCAAAAAGGCTCCGTGTAGCCGAGAGCCGCAGCTTGTCTAACTCCTCATTAATCGTGGCTTCCTTCTCTATATATAAGTCGCCGGCGGGAATGTAGGCCTCGGGCTGGTAGTAGTCGTAGTAGCTCACAAAATACTCAACCGCATTGCCGGGGAAGAACTGCTTGAACTCGTGATAGAGCTGGGCAGCGAGGGTCTTGTTGTGCGCCAGGATCAGCGCCGGCCGGTTGGACTGCTCGATGATCTTGGCCATGGTGAAGGTCTTGCCCGAGCCGGTGACGCCGAGCAGCACCTGGTGCTTCTCGCCGGCCGCGAGGCCATTCATCAGCTCCTCAATGGCCCGCGGCTGATCTCCGCGTGGGGTGTAGCTAGTGACCAACTGAAAGTCCATGGCAAGCAGTATATCCGAAGAGCGAAGAAGAAGCGAATATGGAGAGGAGATTTCACGTAGAATGGAGGCTCGGTTGCAAGAATGCGTATTGTGATGGATACGTCGGCCCTCGTTGCAGGACTGCGCTCCCGGCAGGGTGCCAGTGCGGCGCTGCTCAGGGAGATTGGCGCGAGCCGGGTAGCGCTTGTGGCGAGCCCCGCGCTCTTTCTGGAATATGAGGCAGTGCTCAAGCGGGAAGAACATGGTCTTCCGGCGCAATTTGTGGACGGCTTTCTTGCCGAACTGGCGCTGTGTATCTCTCCGGTGGAAATTCGATTCGTCTGGCGGCCTCAGTTGCGCGACGCCGACGACGAAATGGTGCTCGAAGCGGCGATTAACGGGCAGGCCGAGGCAATTGTGACGCATAATGGAAGAGACTTCGAGCGGGCAACCGAACGCTTTGGGATTGAGGTCTTGTCGCCGGCGGAATTGCTTGAGCGGCTCAGGCGGAAAGGGAGGGAAGCATGACGCGTGTATTCGATCTGCCGAATTCTCTCGTGAAACGCGCAGAGGAGTTGGCGCGTGAAGATGGCGTCTCCCTGGATGTTTGGGTGACCTCCGCGCTGGCGCAGAAGATTGGCGCGGTGGAGACCGCCGCCGAGTTCTTCCGGCGCAGATCCTCGGGCGCGGGCAAGGGGATGAGTTCCTACCTCGACCTCATTCCGGATAACCCTCCCATGCCAGGGGACGAACTGCCGATGGCTTGAAGCCTGCTCTCCCGGATCTCAAAGTCAAGACCTGGGGTACTCGGCAGCACCTGGTGCATCTCGCCCGTCGGGAGGCCATTCATCAATTCCTCAATGGCCCGCCGGGTGCCCCGTCCTCGGATCGGCCTAAAACGATTGGGTGCCCCATCCTTCGCGTTCTTTGCGAAGGGTGGGAGACCACGAACCCCAAGCTGTTTCTCGCTTTCAGAAAAAATGTACGGTGTCTGGCAGCGCCGGTATAAGATTCTCCTGCTATGCCTAAGGGATTGGTTCGTTACCAAAAGTGCGGAGCATTCCATTTTCTTACCTTCAGTTGTTATCGAAGGAAGCCGTTATTGGGTAGCGCCACGCCGTACAGCATCTTTAGAACGTGAGCTTGAGGCGGTGCGCAGGCGATATGGATTTGTGGTCGCCGGCTACGTCTTGATGCCTGAGCACGTCCATTTGCTCGTCAGTGAGCCGAGTATTGCGTTGCTGGCGACAGCAATTAAAGTTTTGAAGCAGCGGACATCGAGAAAACTGAAGAGCGCAGGTGAAGCGCAGTTCTGGCAGCGGCGTTACTACGACTTCAATGTGGGAACCGAAGAGAAAACTGAGGAGAAGCTGCAATATATGCATCGAAACCCGGTCAATCGTGGGTTGGTGGCAAAGCCCGAGGACTGGGAATGGTCGAGCTTTCGGCATTACGCGACAGGGTTGGAAGGGCTTGTGGAGATCGAGTCGGAGTGGACGGCGCGCAGACGAGAGACGCCGGCGGCCGAGGTTCGTGGTCTCCCACCCTTCGCAAAGTACGCGAAGGATGGGGCCCCAATCGTCTATAGCGGGATACACTTCGCGGTTTGTCGCTTCGGGGTGAGACTATTCGGTCTTCTTCGACTTCCCTGGAGGAACTCTACGCTTGCCGCGCGGAGGGATGTAGTGAAAGCGGATGAGATAGATCTTGTCGCCCTTGCCGTGTTTTGCCACTTTGAGCAGGTCGAGGAGGCCCGAGAAGCCTGATTCGCGGGCCAGCTCCGGCGTGATGTCGGGGAAACCGATTGGCGTGATGGACTCGATCTCGATTGCGCCATCGCCCATCGAGTAACGGCTGCCCTCTTTGACGTGAGGGCCGGTCCAGATGCGGACCGTGCAGGTGATCTCCCCTCGGACCACTCCCTCGCGCAGCCGTTTGGCAAAAACCATCGCGCCGGTTCTCCTTTCCGGCATGATACCTCTCAGCCAGACCTCATCCCCACCCAAAGAGTGAGCCAAATCACACCTAAACGGCTTATGATGTATTGGAGAATCCTTGTCCGAGAGCACCTTAGGGCTCAGGGCTCTGTGCGAGAATCTTGAAGTGACAGCGGAGTTCGAATGGCAGCATTTGGCAGTTTTGCTCTCGTGATCGCCCTTCTACTGGCCGCCTGGAATCTGGTGGCTGGGACGCTGGCCTTGCGCCTGATCGCAACCGGGCAACCGTCGCCCATCTCCCCCGAGCGGCTGGCAGACACTGCGCGGCGCGCGGGAATCGCCGTCTTCATCGCGGTCACGGCGGCCGCCTTCGCTCTCATCTGGTCTGTCTTCGCGAATGACTTCTCGATCACCTACATCCTCGAGCACTCCAACCGCGCCCTCCCCGGCGCATACAAATTCTCCGCGCTCTGGAGCGGCCAGGAGGGTTCGCTGCTCCTGTGGGCGTGGCTGCTGGCCGCCTACGGTTTCGTGCTTCGCCTCACGCACAAACAGGACGTGAAACTCTACGCCTACGCCGGCTCGATTCTGGCCGGCATTCAAGTCTTCTTTCTGCTGGTGCTGAACTTCGCCGCGCCACCATTCGCGCTTCTGCGCGGCGCTCCTCCAGCCGACGGGAATGGCCTCAATCCCCTTCTCCAATATCCTGAGATGGTCATTCATCCGCCGATGCTCTATCTGGGATACGTGGGTTTCTCGGTGCCCTTTGCCTTTGCGCTGGGCGCTCTCATGATGCGCTATCCCGGTGAAAAGTGGATCAAGATCACCCGTATCTGGACGATGGTCACCTGGCTCTTTCTCACCTGCGGCATCTTCCTCGGCATGCACTGGGCCTATGCCGTGCTCGGCTGGGGCGGCTACTGGGGTTGGGACCCGGTCGAAAACGCCAGCTTCATGCCCTGGCTCACCGGTACAGCCTTTCTGCACTCCGTGATGATGCAGGAGAAGAAGGGCATGATGAAGAGCTGGAACGTCTGGCTCATCTTCACCACCTTCCTGCTGACGATGCTCGGCACGCTGCTGACCCGCGCCGGACTGGTCAGTTCGGTTCATGCCTTTGCGCAATCGTCGATCGGAACATGGTTCGTCGTCTTCATGGGAATTGTGCTCGCGGTTTGCATCTTCACCTACATCCTGCAGCGCGACCACCTGAAGGGCGAACACCAGATCGAATCGTTGGTCAGCCGAGAGTCGAGCTTCCTGTTCAATAATCTTGTCCTGCTGGCGGCCTGCTTTGTGATCTTGTGGGGAACACTCTTCCCGATCTTGTCGGAGTATGTCGTAGGCAACAAGGTGACGGTAGGTGCGCCCTGGTACAACACCGTAGCCATCCCTATTGGGCTCTTTCTGCTGTTCTTGACTGGCGTCGGACCCCTATTGCCGTGGCGATCCACATCGCTGCGAGCTATCCGCCGTAACTTCATCGTCCCATGCATTGCCGTCTGGGCCACCGTCCTCGTTTGCCTCATCCTGGGCATGCGCCCTTGGAAGGATGGCACCTTCGAGAGCGGCAGCTTCTATGCGGTGGTTTCTTTCGCATTGGCGGCCGGAGTTCTTACGGCTATCTCATCTGAATTCGGGCGAGGGGCCTTAGTCATCGCTCGGCAAAGCGGACGAAACTACCTCGCCTCGATGGTTCTACTAGTTCGGCGCAACACCCGGCGCTACGGCGGCTACATCATTCACATCGCCGTGGTAATCGTGGTAATCGGCCTGGCAGGCTCAGCCTTCAATCGCAACGTGGAGAGCGAAATGGCGCTCCACGACAAGATCTCCATCGGCCCTTACACGCTGGAGTGCGTGGGCGCATCCCAGGACTCCAACGCCAACTACAACTCCGATTTCGCAATGCTCGATGTATACAAGAACGGCAAGAAGCAGTTCCAGATGACCCCCGAAAAACGTGTCTATCTTGCCAGCGAACAACCGCAGACGATGGTGGCAATCCATTCGATTCCCTTGTGGGACCTGTATGTGGTCTATGAGGGCACGAATCCCGATACCCAACAGCCGATCATCAAGGCCTTCCTCAATCCCCTGGTGGGCTGGATCTGGGCCGGAGTCGTGTTGATCGTCATTGGCACGGTTGTGGCTCTCGTTCCCAGCCTCACCCCCACCACCGCATCTCTGCGCATGCCCGCCGCTCGAACGGCTCATGCTGAGCCGGTGCTTGGAGGAGGCGACTGATGCCGGCTCCCGCGCGTTTCACCTTATGGATCAAATCGGCGCAGGCTCTCGCCTTGGCTGTGGCCGTCTGCTTCTCACTCGGCGCAACGGATGCCAACTCGCGCTTTACCAATCTGAATCACCGCTTGATGTGCACCTGCGGTTGCGCCGAGATCCTCGGCGAGTGCAACCACGTCGGCTGCCCTAACTCCTCCGGTGAACTCGAAGAGCTGCGCACGGGCATGGCCGCAGGCAAGAGTGACAAGGAGATCCTCGACGGCTTCGTCGGCAAGTACGGCGCGGTCGTGCTGGCCGCGCCAACCACACAAGGCTTCGACCTGGTGGCCTGGATCGCGCCCTTTGCGGTCTTTCTCGCGGCGCTCCTGGGAACGATCCTGCTGATTCGCAGATGGACCGCGGTCATGCCTCCGGCTGAGACTCTGGCGACCGATCCGGCGACCGACGCGCTCAAGGAACGGATTCGCCGAGAGACAGACAGCGAAGGAGGTTATTGAGCCATGACACCCACCGAGGGCCTGATCGCCGGAATGCTGTTGATGTTCGCGCTATTCATCTACACCTTCTGGCCAGAGAATGCCTTTGCCAGCCAGCGCCAGAAAACTCGCCTCGATTATCTGCTCGAGCGCAAGGAGCAGCTTTACGAAAATCTGCGCGACCTGAATTTCGAGTACCGCGCCGGCAAGTATCCTGAAGAAGACTTCACTGTTCAGCGGACGCATCTTGAGAACGAGGCGGCGCAGTTGCTGGCCGAGATCGAGCTCTTGCAACAAACCTGATTTAAGACGGTAGGCCCAGGTCCCTCGCATTTGGGGACCTGGGTGATTTTTGCTCTTCGCTACGAATCCAACCAACTCGTTCCTAGGACTTCCACAAGACCATGAGATCGACAAAGTTCGTCTTCCCCGCCATCGCATTGAGCCTGCTCTGCTGGAGCAGCTCGGCGCTCACAGCTCAAGTCACCGGAACCGTCACCGACAAGACCACCGGAAAACCCGCCGTGGGTGATACCGTTGTGCTGGTCGATGTGCAGGCCGGCATGAGCGAAGTGGCCCACGCAACCACCGACGCCCGTGGACACTATTCGCTCAACAAGCCCGGCAACGGCCCGGCTCTGGTGCGCGTAACCCATCAGGGCGCGCCCTACTTCATCGCCGCGCCCGAGGGCGGAGCGCCGGGCGACATCGCTGTCTATGACGTCGCCGAGCAAGTCAGTGGCGTCAATCTCGACGAAGACGTCACGGCGATCGTCGACGCCTCGAATGGTCAGCTTCAGGTCGTACAACGCTATTCTGTGCACAACTCCAGTTCACCTCCAAGAACCCAATGGAGTCCACGTTCCTTTTCGGTGATCCTGCCTGCTGACGCCGTGGTGGGAGGCGCCTCTGCGCAGCGGCCCAGCGGCCTGCCCACCTCGCTCAAGATGGACCCCGACGGACCCAACGGTCACTATGCCTTCAACTTCCCCATCCAGCCTGACGCCGGCGACAAGGGTACGCTCTTCCAGATCGAATACGCGTTGCCTTACAGCAGCGGGAAGTATACCTTCCATTCGCAATTGACTGTACCCGCCAGAACCGTGTGGGTGGTCTTGCCCAAGAGCCTGACCTTTACAGCCGGTGCTGGATCGGTATTCCAGTCTTCGCCGCAGGACCCGAGCTTTCAAACCTTCCTCTCGAAAAATGCAACACCCGGCGGTTCGCTTGAATTCACCATCTCCGGCACCGGAGCTCTACCTCGCGAGGATCAAAGCGCTCAAACCACCCAGGCTGCAGGACAGGGCGGCCAGGCTCAGGACACCGGTACTCCTGGAACAACTCCAGGCGGCGGCATCGGCGTGCCCATCGACACACCCGATCCGCTATCGAAGTACAAGCTTTGGATTCTCGGCGGCCTCGCGCTCATCATGGTGGCTACAGCAGCCTTCCTGCTCCGCAGGCCAGCCGGAGCCGTGGCCCCTGCCGGAGCAGGAACCGCGCAATCACCCAGTCAGCTTCCGGCAACGCCGGCTGCAGTGCACGCTGCCCTGCCCGCAGCCGGCAACGCAGCCCTGCTGAATGTGCTCAAAGAAGAGCTCTTCACGCTGGAGAACGAGAAGATCGCCGGAACGCTCACACCCGCGGAGTACGTCGAGGTGAAGGCCGCGCTGGAAACAGTATTGAGACGAGCTCTAAAAAGACCATAGTCACTGCTCACCGTCTACCCGTTCCCTTGTTCACCTGTTCACTCGTTCACTTGTCCACTGAAACCATGAAGACCCTCTTCCGCACCGCTTTGTATCTCGCGCTCATCGTCTGGCTGGGCGCGGAGATCTTCTTCCCCATCGTCGCCGCTATCACCTTCCAGACACTCCAGCCAGACACCCACGCAGCCGGAGCGATTGTGGGCCACCTGCTTCGCATCCTTCACATGATGGGGCTGGTCTCTGGCATGATCGCATTAGCGCTTCTTGCACTTGCGCCGGTCTGGAGCATCTACAAGCCGCGCGCCGTGCTGGTGCCAATGATCCTCTTGGCCGTGATGATCAGCCTCACACTCTACTCGCAATTCGGCATCATCCCAGCGATGGAGCGGGACCGCATCGCCGCCGGTGGAACAATCAACGCAGTCGACGCCGCAAATCCCATCCGCGTTGACTTCGAAAAACTGCACCATCGCAGCATCAATGTCGAAGGAGCCATCCTGCTGCTGGGGCTGGCGACCGTCGTATTGGTGGCCAATGCGGAAACCACGCGCCTTTGAGCGCTCAAGGCTCTTGGCGCATCACATCCGATCGAGTCCGGCACGTGTTAGACTCCGCAGCGGAGAGAGTCCTTCATGTCGTCTGTGCGCGAAATCTCATCCCCAGTTGCGTGCCCCGTCAACGCACTTCCTCAGATTCAGAAGCGCTTGGCAGCCGGACGTATCCCGTGGTTCGGGCCGCTTCTGCTCGTCTCCGCGCGTTCGGTATTGTGGCTGACCTTGCAATCGCTGCTAGCGCTGCTTTTTTTTGCCTTGCACCGCCCCAATCCCTTTAGGACGGCCGGCGACTGGTGGATCGTCTACGGCACCCTAAGCGATTTGTGCTGCCTACTTGGAATGCGATACTTCACGCGGCGAGAAGGCATTCGCCTCCGCGACCTCATCGGGCCGATTCGCATGCGGTGGGGGCGCGACATCCTCTTCGGGCTCGGGATCCTGGCCCTTTCCATTCCGTTGTTCATCGCCGGGGGCTATTTAGCGGCCTGGGTCGCCTACGGCTCGATCGCCAAGGCGCCCTTGGAATTCCTTTGGCAAAGACACACGCTGCCACTGTGGGCCACGGTTTACAGCCTGACGGTGTGGTGGATCATTCAGTCGGCCACCGAAGAAATGACCTACCAAGGATATGCATTGCCCCGGCTGGAAGCGCTCACCGGCCGTACCGGGATCGCCTTTACGATCGTCGGATTTTGGTGGGCACTGCAACACTGCATGATCCCCTTCATCCCCGATTGGCGGTACCTGGCATACCGTTTTGTCATGATGCTTCCAGTGCTGACCATGATGATGCTGGTCTATCTGCGCATCCGCCGCCTCTCGCCGCTCATTGTCGCGCACTGGTCCATGGACCTTGCCGGTGCGATCCTGACCGGTATCCACTGACACCTGTCGCCTGTTCCCGACTCCCTCGTCTTGTATCATTGAATAGGTTCTCTCGCGCTCCTTAATCCCTCCGAGACCCCCTTGGGACATCAATGAAGACTGGCATCATCGGCCTGCCGCAGGTGGGCAAGACATCGCTGTTCAAGATTCTCACCAAAGCCAAACTCGAAGAGCGCGGCTTCTCGCGCCAGGAGCACATCGGCGTGGCGCGCGTGCCCGACGAACGGCTCGACAAGCTCTCGGCCCTCTACTCGCCCAAGAAGACCACCTATGCCTCCGTCGAGTTCGTCGACGTCGCAGCCATCGGGCAAGAGGCGCTGAAAGAGACAGCATTCCTCGCCAGCCTCCGCCAGGTCGACGCGCTCATTCACGTCCTGCGCGCCTTTGAGGACGAGTCGATTCCCCACGTCGGCCCCATCGATCCTCTGCGCGACATCAAAAACGTCGAATTCGACCTGATGATCAGCGACCTCGCTCAGGTCGAGAAGCGGCTTGAGCGTCTGGAAAAGGATCTGAAAAAGGGCCGCACCTCAGATCTGGAGCGCGAACAGGCCCTCCTGCTTCGCTCCAAGGAAGCTCTAGAAAAAGAAAAACCGCTGCGCGAACTGGAGATGACGCCCGAAGAGAAAAAGCTCATCCGCGGCTTTATGTTTCTCTCGCAAAAACCTATTTTATATACCCTTAACATCGGCGAAAGCTTCGCACTGGGCGACGATCTCGCAGCCGCCGTCGGCCGCTTCAAGCTCGACGAAGTCGCCCAAAAGCCCAGCGCCGGAGCAACGGCAATTTGCGGCAAAGTCGAGGCTGAACTGGCCGAGATGGACGACGAGGAAGCAGCCGAGTTTCTCTCGAGCTATGGTCTGCATGAGAGCGGTCTGGTCCGCCTCATCCGCAAGAGCTATGAGTTGCAAGGTCTGATCAGCTTCTTCACCGCCGGCGAGGATGAGTGCCGCGCATGGACGATTCCCGTCGGCTCCAAAGCCCCCCAAGGCGCCGGCGCGATTCACTCCGATCTAGAGCACCACTTCATTCGCGCCGAGACCATTCGCTGGGATGCGCTCCTCGAGGCAGGCTCCGAGGCCGCCGCCCGCGCCAAAGGCACGCTCCGCCTCGAAGGCAAAGAATACGTTGTCCAGGATGGCGATGTGATGCACATCCGGCATAGCGGGTAAGCGCCCATGCTCAAGCTCTCTCTCATTCTCGGCGCGATTGCCGCTCTGGCCGACGTAGCCGGCGGATTCGTACTGGTGCGCGCCAAGGGCGTGGAGCGCTACCTGCGCTATTTTGTCGCACTGGGCGCCGGTTTCCTTATGGCGACAGCCGTCGTGGAGATGGCGCCGGAGAGCCTCCGGTTGAGCCCGAAATTCGGCCCGATTCTCATCATGGCCGGCTATTGCATCGTCCATCTGTTGGAGCACACCATCAACGCCCACTTCCACTTTGGCGAAGAGACCCATCAGGGCGAATTCGTCTCCCGGCATACAGGCAACTCCGTCATGGCTGGCCTCAGCCTCCACGCCCTCTTTGACGGAGTAGCCATCGGCTCTGGTTTTCTCGTCTCCGGTTGGCTGGGCTGGCTGATCTTTCTTGCAATTCTGCTGCACAAGGCTCCGGAGGGCTTCACCATGGCCTCGGTCATGCTGGCCAGTGGCCGCAGCCGCACTACCGCGCTCTACTCTGCCGTTGCACTCGCCGCCGCTACTCTCGCCGGCGTCCTCGTCATTCAACTCGTGCCCAACTGGCTGCCGTACGGCTTGCCGATCTCGGCAGGCGTGGCCTTTTACGTCGCCGCCACCGACCTGGTCCCCGAGGTCAACCGTGAACCCGGCATCCGCATGGCGCTGGTCTTTTTCGCCGGTGTAGGTGCGTTTTTGCTGCTACGGATGCTGCTACCCGCGCTGTGAAGGCGCGCAGCTACGAATTTGGCGCCAGCGAAAGATAAGTTTCTCCGCGTACAAGCGAGCGAGAAGTTTGGCGTAATCCCAGCCCACTTTGAAGCTCGCTTTGCTTACGCCGGAATGACGCAGGCCGAAGGCAAAGGGAAGCTCGGCGACGGATTGGATGCGGCCACGGACAAGCACCTCGAGCAGCAACTTGAAACCTGAAGGCTGGAACTCAATTCCCTGAAGGCATTGACGGCGGACCATGAAGAAGCCAGACATTGGGTCTTTCGCAGGGATTCCCGCCTGTTGGATCGGCATAGTCAACCAGACGGCCGCGGCCGACAACAGCTTTCTGGCAGGATTCCAATCGCCCAATCTCCCTCCCGCAGCATAGCGGCTGCCTATTGCCAGATCATGTCCGGCCAAAACGGAAGAGATCAATGCGGGAAGCAGTTTAGGGGGATGCTGCAGGTCGGCATCCATGACTCCGAGAATGGCAGCATCCGTATGCCGCCACCCGTAAAGAATCGCCCCCGACAAGCCGCGTTGTCCCTTGCGCACCAGGAGGCGCACACGGGGGGCTTCGAGAGCGATGGCGGAAACGATTTCCACAGTCCCGTCACGGCTGTCGTCATCGACGACAGGATCTCGTAGGCACTTCCCGCCGGGCCGCGCATCAAGCGTAGATCGTCCAGCAAACCACGAATATTTCCTCTTCGTTCAACGTGGCAATGGTCGGCGCCACCTCTCCGACCTCGTTCCATGCCTTCGGCGGAAGGCGTTCGAGCCGACGATCCCTTTCACAATAATTATCTGCAACTTAACACGTCACTTTTAGCCCATTAACGGAACACGCGGATAGTTACTTTAGGAATTGCTAATTGTATCCATTGGGTACTATAGTGTATCCATTTAGGTAACCCCAGCTCTAGGGCCATCCAACGGCTACAAGCTGCCAGAAATACGGCTCAGACATGATCCCGACTTGATGTTCAAATTAAACCGCGTCTTGAACCCGCAGCAAATCAAGGAGAAATCATATGAAACCTGCGATTTTCGTCAAGGGACTTGCGATCACGGCAATACTCTTCGTCTGCTCCGCAATTGCAAATGCGCAGCTGAGCGACTTACAACAACCAGGTACCGAGTTCTCCTACGTTGAATTCGGCACCAGCCCATCGATGACTGTCTTCAACGGAGATCTCTATGTCGCGTATCAGGCAAACGACGGAAGCCACACTACGTGGATCACGGTTTCGCAGACAGGCATAACAGGCGAGGGTTTCACCTACGGCTATGAAATCCCCAATATTCTGACGCATTCCGCAACTGGGCCGACGATCACAGTGTGGAATGGCAAGCTGTGGCTCGCCTACACCGCCGAGAATGGGTTCGTGTATCTGACCTCCTCATCGGACGGCACTAATTTCGCAACTCCCACCCCAGTCATGAATTCGAACGCCAATTACGAACAGTTTGCCAACAGCTCCCCATCCCTCGTCGTCTATAACAACCAGCTTTGGATCACTCAGGAAGTAAATGGGGCCGGGTCGGCCACCACAATGCAATCCGCGATCACGTCTGACGGGCTGAATTTCACAGAAAGCAATTACTGCCAAAACCTACCCGGTGGTGCTGAACCGCAAACGGGTGCAATGATCGGAACTGCTGTGTTTAATAATGAGCTCTGGTTCGCATTTCAAGCCCAGGGCGACTGGAGCCATTACTTGGTGCTGTGCTCTACATATGCCGGCACGAGCGGCACAGCCGACTCCTACTATGAACCCGGCCTACAGGCTGGAAGCGGAGTGGCCGCCTCGACGTACAACGGGGCTTTGTACTTGGCCTACAAAGTCCTGTCCGGGAACAACAATCTGACAATCACAGAGACATTGGGCAGTGGAGCATTCGAGTCAAACGTGTACTCTGGCATATTGATCAACGGCAGACAGCAGCTAAACCCCTCGACGGCCGTATGGGACGGTGCCTATTTCCTGACTTACACTTCGAATGACAGCGATCACCACATGTTTGTGACTGCCAATTAACCGATTCACCTTATGCGAAACCGCGGGCTCGCCTCATACCAATGAGCCCGCGGCGTTCCGCAATGCCTTTTCACGCGGCTACATGATTGGTTTTCAGACCCCCGAGCATCCTTTCTGGCTTCCAGAGCTGCCTTGCACGAATGGCGACGGCGCTTTTTCCGATCCAAAACTCGCGCACAACTCGCCATCCAGCAAGGCGGGGCCTTACGATAGTAGCTGGAGACCACCCTCATACCGATGCGATTTACTTCCCCGAGAAGATTAATCTGTCCGCCTCTTTTCGCTCTTTTGTTGTTTTCGCTGCTCGGCTTCCTGGTGATGGGCTACCATCCCGGCTACGAGGATGACGGCTTCTATCTGAGTGCCGTGAAAAGCGATCTGAACCCGGCACTCTACCCGCATAGCGCTGAGTTCTTCCGCTTGCAAACGCAGGCAACTATATTTCATAAACTCGTCGCTGGATTCGTTCGGCTTACAGGAACATCGGTCGCGTCAGCCGAGCTTCTCTTCCAGTTCGCCTCGATCGTGCTGATTGTGTTCGGGTGCTGGGCTATTGCCAGCAGGCTATTCAACGAGGCGCGAGCGCAATGGGCCGGTGTTGCCCTGGTCGCAGCCATGTTTACGCTGCCGGTGGCAGGAACCGCGCTCTATATCCTCGATCAACATCTACACCCTCGCGCACTTGCGACGGGATTGATACTCATTGCGGTCGCGCGAATCCTTGCCGGCAAGAAATGGCAGGCCATCCCAGTTCTTTTGGCCGCCCTCGTGCTGCACCCTATCATGGCCGCGCTGGGAATGTCGTTTTGTTTCTTCCTGACACTGACTAACTCTGAATGGATCAATCGATCGCGTCGGCCCTTGCCGTCGCGGCTGGTTCCCCAGGCGGTTTCCTTTGTTCCCCTGGTGTGGATCTTCGAAAGACCGACGCCCGCATGGCGAGTGGCAATCGACGCACGCAGATATCTCTTCCTATTCCGCTGGGAATGGTATGAATGGCTGGGCGCGCTTGCTCCAATCCTTCTTTTCTGGATTCTGTGGCGCGTCATGCAACGACGCGGTGAATCAAAGCTGGCACGCTTCGCGCTCGCAGTCATACCCTTCGCTATTTTTCAGATCGCTATCGCCCTTGTCATGACGACGGATCCATCGTTGGCCCGCTTGATTCCGTTGCAGCCCATGCGCTTTCTTCAACTGGTGTACATCTTCATGATGCTGATTGGCGGATGCCTCATCGGGAAATACCTCCTTAAGGCATCCGTCTGGCGCTGGGCGGTTTTTCTGGTCGTTTTCAATGCGGGAATGTATGCCGCACAGCGGCCACTCTTCGCATCCACCGAGCATCTGGAGCTAACTGGACAGAGCTCAGCCAACCCGTGGCTACAGGCCTTTGCGTGGATTCGCCAGAACACGCCCATCGACGCTTATTTTGCTGTCGGACCCGATTATCTGGCCGCGCCAGGTGAAGATTACCACTGCTTCCGTCCGTTGGCCGAGCGCAGCCAGTTGGCCGACATCAAGGACGGTGGAGCGGTAACGCAGGTTCCGGAGCTTGCCGATGAGTGGATACGGCAGGTTCAAGCGCAGCGAGGCTGGAACAACTTCAAGCTCGCCGACTTTGAGCGCCTAAGGGCGGAGTTTGGCGTGAACTGGGTGCTCGTCTCCGATCCTCCGCCCGCAGGCCTGGCCTGTGAGTGGCACAACGGCACTCTGTCCGTTTGCCGCATTCCATGAAATCCGGCGAATCCGTCTCCTGAATCGATCCGCGACCCCCGGACAGGGCAGACTGAGCGCAAAGAGACTGGAGCGGCTGCCGGTACAATAGAAGTATTGCTGCATGATAGTTTTGAGAAGAAAACAGTCTGATGGTTAGCGATGGGTGGCCAGGATACGGCAGTTCTATATCCCGAACCGCTCGCCGCAATCTCTGCTCTTCCGGCCCGGAGACCGGTTCATGCTCAACCTCTCTCAGCGACTGATCCTTGGCTGCTCTCTGCTTCTCGGCCTTATGGCAGGGCTGGTGGCCATCGCGCACAACACACTGGCTGCGGCTGGGCAGTTGAGGCTCGCCTACTTGCTTCTGGCGGCCGCGGCGCTGGTCGCGGTGCTGACCGTCGTCTTTGTGCTGAGACCGGTTGGTGTGGTGGCTCGCGACGCTCGACGAATCGCTCAAGGCAATCTCGATCACCGCGTCGCGTGGAACAGCCGCGACGGCCTGGGCATTCTCGCCAGCGAATTGAACCGTATCGCCATTCGGCTCCGCGAGCTGCGCGACAGCGAGGCTGGGCGCCGACAGATGGAGTTTCAGCTCTCCGATGCCGTCTTGCAGTCGATCTTCGAGCCGATCATCGTTACCGACGGCAAGGGGCAACTGCTCAAGGTGAACCAGGCCGCGATCGAGTTGCTCGGCGAAGCGTCTGCCGATCGCATGGCGCTGACCAAGGCTCCGGGCGGCGACAAGATCCTCAGCGCCATCCGCGATGCTATCTCCATGCAAAAAGCGGTGGCTGCAGAGGACGAGGCATCGCTGCTGCCCATGCGGATCGGCAAGCAGGAGCGCAGCTACCGTCTGCGCACCATGCCCATGCGCGACTCGGAAGGACGGCTCCTGGGCACGGTGACCACCCTCGAAGACGTAACCAGCCTCCAGGATACCGACCGCTTCAAAACGCAGTTCATCAACGTGGCCAGCCGCAAGCTGCGCGACCCGCTGCTGCAGCTCAGACGCGGTCTCTACGCTCTCGAACAGGGCTTTGGCGGAGCGCTGCTTCCCTTGCAGTCGGAGCTTGTCTCGTCGGCTAGCAGAGAGAGCGAGAAGCTGGACGATCTGATGAGCGATCTGATCGAGGTCGCTGAACTCGATGCCGGTGGCCGGCAACTCAATCTGGAAGGAATCCGTCCCCTGCAGGCGCTCAGCGAAGCCGCCGACCGCTATTGCGATGAGGCCGCCGAAAAACGCATTCATGTCGAAGTCAGGGCCTATGCCGATCTCGCTCTCGTGCAAGCTGACCGGCGCGCCGTCCGCTCCATTCTCGAAAACCTCCTGTCCAACGCAATCCGCTACACGCCGCCTGAGGGAGAGATCCTGCTGGCCGCCGAAGAGATCAAAGATTTTGTGCAGTTCACCGTGCGCGACACAGGCCGCGGCATCGAGGCGGAGCGGCTCAGCACCATCTTCGACCGTTTCAGCACCTTCTCTGAACGGGGTTCCGGGCTAGGCCTGGCGCTGAGCCGGCGTCTCGTCGAGTCGCTAGGCGGCCAGATCGCCGTCGAGAGCCGCCTGGGCCACGGCACCGCCTTCCGCTTCACGCTCCCGGTGGCGGCCGTGCGTGAAGTTCGTCATCCCGTCGAGGTTGGTTAAAGAGCCATGGCAGAGATCAAATTGGAACGTAGTCAGGAAGAAGCCAAGCTCCGCGTCTACCTCGGCGCGGCGCCCGGGGTCGGCAAGACCTACCACATGCTCAGTGATGCCTACATCATGAAGCATCAGCAGGATGTGGATGTGGTCATTGGCTTGGTCGAGTCCCACGGTCGCAAAGAGACCGAGGCCCGCATCCGCGACCTCGAAGTCATCCCTCAACGAGAAATCCCCTATCGCGGCGTCAACCTCAAAGAGATGGACGTGGATGCAATCCTCGCCCGCCATCCGCAGGTGGTGGTCGTCGACGAGCTGGCCCACACCAACGTTCCCGGCAGCAAAAACCGCAAGCGCTATGAAGATGTGCTGGAACTCCTCGATGCCGGCATCAACGTCATGACGGCCGTCAACATTCAGCACCTCGAGACGCTCAACGACGCCGTCTATCGCTCGGCCAATACGATCGTTCGCGAGACGATTCCCGACAGCCTTCTCAAACGCGCCAACGAAGTGGTCAATGTCGACCTGACCATCGATGAGCTGCGTTCCCGCCTGCGCCAGGGCAAGATCTACGCCCCCGAGAAGGTCGAGCAATCGCT